>TARA_B110000208_G_scaffold22201_1_pt1 | contig 23522 bp, 39 predicted proteins | sample TARA_B110000208 | Tara Oceans TARA_B110000208 (sample SAMEA4397426) | marine metagenome | biome: Polar Biome; feature: [SRF] surface water layer (ENVO:00010504); material: water (ENVO:00002006), including particulate matter (ENVO:01000060) such as... | depth 5 m
GTATTTGGTCTATACTAACAGTATTCGTTTTCCAAAGCCTCCATTGCTTACCATAAATTGGACCTAACTCACCCCACTTCTTTGCAAATCCATTCTCATCGATCTTAATCTCTTTAATAAACTCTGCTTTGGTATATATGTCACCTCCCTCTATATAATGAGTACCTAATTCGGTTATATATTTCTTATATGCATCACCATTCCAAATATTACATCCATTATCAACTAAATATTTGATGTTGGTATCTCCTTTAAGAAACCATTTTAATTCAGTCACCATAGTCTTAACTGCCATTCTTTTGGTAGTTAATAGAGGGAATCCTTCTGACATTTTATGTTTAATCTGTCTTCCGAACACTGATGAAGTTCCAGTACCGGTTCGGTCTCCTTTAGGCAAGCCATCAATAAGTAAGTCCTCCAGTAGTGCTTTGTAATCCCTATCTAATTTGTTTTCCATAGTACCTGTACACATATTAATATTAAACTTAATAGTAGACTTACAAAAGTCTTAATCGTTATTCCTTCATTAAAAAAGTAACTCACTCCAATAGAGTATACTACCATTCCTGTTCCGAACCCTATGAATCTAGCTGGCCAAAGTAAATTACCCATTCCGGAAACTGCATATTTGGTTCCCCACATATAGAAAAAAGACAGTATTATACCAGCTCCTGCTACTATCCATTCATTCTTTCTAAACCAATCTGTCTTAAGAAACTGTCCATTCAATTGAAAGAAAGATAAAGCGTGGGCTCCTATGAAGAAGAGTATACCGTAAAGTAGATCTATAGACTTTATCATTCTACTTGTAGATTGTCATCCGAATGTTACTAGTCTCACTAACTAATTTCCTGAGTATACTTCTACCTCTAGGTTTCTTAGATAGCTCTTCGTATCTATATCCTTCCATTTCCATATACTGCCCTTCTAATACTATCTCGCTAATCTTAGCGTTCATTTTTACTGTTGGGAAATAATATAACTCTTCCATATCTTTTATTTTTTTGTTTTAAAGTATTTAATTAAGTAACTAGCTGTTCTATAGTTAGTAGCTAGAGGTATTTCGTGTACATCACAGAGTCTCATTAACATTGAAATATCTACATCATGAGGATGTTTACCTAAAGGGTCCCTTAGAAATATAACTAAATCAATCTTTCCTTCAGTTACCATTGCTGCTATTTGAGCATCTCCTCCTAGAGGTCCTGATTGTACACTTACTACATTTTTTATACCTGCATGAGTAACGTGTTTACCTGTTGTACCTGTTGTTACAATAGTTATATCTACTCTATTAAAGAATGGTAGCCTCTTAGAGACAAAAGCTACCATATCTGCTTTTTTATTATCGTGTGCGATTAGTGCTATCTTCATTATATTAATGCTGTTGCTAATTTAAATAGTTTTTTATTAACCTCTAAGTCTTTTTCAAAAGATTTAATCTTACGAACCTTTCTTACTTTCGCACCTTTTAAAGCTGCATGAAAGTTTCCCTGCGTAATCTTCTCTTGAATTACATTAAAAACTGTCCATAAACTATCTCCTTTATCAGCTTCTCTTACTGGTTCTAATATATCTTCAATCGTTTCATCATCATATTCAAAGTTATCAGATTGATCTGATCCAGGAGTTATACCAGCTCTAATTAACATAGCATCGATAGCTAATTGACTCTGCTCTTCTTTAGTTAAAGTTCGGCTTTTCATATCATTAAGAACTTGAACTTTATTAGGTAAGTCAGCTACTGCTTGATTAACTACACCTCTTAACTCTTCGAATGTATAACCTTTATGTTTAATCTTAAAATCAGAAAACTCTTCATCCGCTACTACTAACCCATTAGAGCAAACTAATCTATATATTCCAACTGAGAATTTAAAAGCTTGCATACCGTCATGAGAGTTAGTCATAATGATACGAGGAAAAGCGTCATCTCCGTCCTTACCTTTAATCATAATGTCAGGATTTTGAAACGCTACCATATGTTTAGAGAAAATAGTTTCTTTTCCTCTGCTCTTACGTTGAGCTGCTTGAACTGGTTTCCAACCTAGTTTATCTAGATCATCGATAATTGTCTCGGTATTTACAAACAGGTACTTTCCGCTTACTTCCGGATTAGTAGGTGCGTCAGCAAATGCTAATGGACATACCTCTTTAACTTGCTCTTTACTTAAATACGATTCTGTTTCATTGAATTTTAAAATAATGTCTGTCATGTTTATAACCTTTTTAATTAATTTTATACTTAAAGATACGAAATATAATTGTAACTACCAACTTTTTTTTAGATGTTAATTCAATTTTGAAATAAAATCTTGTGTTGGATTTAATATTTGACTAAGAGGATTTTTAAACGATGGGTGTTTAATAGTCGATTTAGATAATTTAAACCCGTGAAGATCTTTTGTAGTAATGTAATCCCAAGATTGAATAAAGTAGTTGTTGTTCAATCTAAGAATTTTAGTAATTGTATTGTTGTAAAATAATGTTTTCATATATCTATCTCTTTTATACTTAAAGATACGAAATATAATTGTAACTAGCAACTAAAGTTACTTATTTAATTTACATATTCATACTCTATATCATCTACGTACCTTACCATTAAGTAGGTGCTGCCTTCTTTCAATACATGGTCACAATGTAAAGCATCTCTCCATGCTTTAAGTCCTTCCATATTCCCGTTAACTTGACTGAACTTTATGGTTCTTACTAGCACATACATTTTACCGTTGAACTCTACTATTCTATGCATACTACTCTTTAAGTTTTTTGCCTAACATAAAACTATCTATAGCTTGATCTGCCATGTCCCATTTTCTATATAGATCTGTACATTCTTTAATTGCTGATGCCCATTGGCTTTTAGGTAGCGTAATGTCTAGTGACTCCTCTACGTCTGTAAACCCTATATTAAAAAGGTTAGCTGATTTTGTTTTTGTATCAATAGCTTCTTTAATAGCTAACATTATATAGTTGGTAACTTCAGGAGTGCTTTTACTAAATAACTCCTCAAATTCTTGTTTGTCTTTAAATATAAATTCTTTCATATTACTTTCTGCTTCCTGATATTTTATTAATATTTTCTAAGTATGGTGTAGATACCATCTTTTCGTCCCACAGCTTTCTAACTTCTTTATTAGATCCAAACATATATAAAGGTCCATAATCAAAGTCTACGGTAACAAACTCTAAAGAGTCCATATTCTTCATACCTAATCCAGGCTGTTGAACAGGTTTAGTATATCGTCTATGTCCGTCAAAAGATCTAAACTCTCTTGAAGTTACACGATACCAAGTTCCTTTAATCTGTACTTCTAATACAGCTTCAGTAGGAAACTCATACTTCATTTTCTCTAATTGACCTTTCTTTTCTCCGCTCATAACCTCTATTAATTTACCTTAGTCTTAAAGATACGAAATATATGTTAAAGATCCAAACTATACCCACTAAACTTTTCCATGTAGGTTGTAATCTTCATACCATTTCCATCATGCTTAACTTTACCAGTCCGGAAGTACCTCTTTACACTTCCTGCTCCTCCTAAATGTGCTGCTGCTAAGAGGCCTGATTCGGTAATTATGATTCCTCTATGAACTGTTCCAGCATGTTTCTTTATTACTTTCCTTAGAGATTTTTTATTAGCTACCAGCAATCGTTGCATAGCTTCTTCTTGTAGTCCTGGTGAGTTTAAATATACTTTAGGGTCTGATATAATTTTTAAGTACTCTAGTGTAGTTTTACCGAATTGATACTTTCCCATGTACCCAAACCTGTTTACTACTTTATACCTGTTACCTGATTCTTGATGCCCTATTGCATCTAAGAATGCATGATGATCTTTTAACTTGATATTAAGAGGCTGTACTTTAATACTAGGTGTAGATATGGTTATTTCCTTAGGTTTAAGAGTCTCTAATGTAGAGTCAACTCTACTTCGTGTACTAACAAATGGACTAAATGATACAATGGCAGATACAGTTAATAGTAAAAGCATTATTTTAATTTTCTTATTCATAATCTAAAGTTTTGATATTAAAAAAGATCTAAAAAACTTGTTCCTATATTTTTCTTACGTAATTTTTCATTAAGCTCGGACTGTTTTACAAGATCGTCTGCTACTCTTCTTTCAAGTGGCTTCTTCTTTTTAAAAGTAGATAAGTTTTTAGTCTTTTTGGCCATAGTTACTGTCGAGATATAAACTCACTACCGATTTGCTTCTCTTCTTCATACAGTCCTAACTCTTTAAGATGTTCTATATGGTATTCATCAAGCTCCCAAGTAGGTTCATCTTCTACAGTCTTAACATAGTCTTCCATAGCTTCTGCTCTTTTTTCATCAATTGGTGAGGCTGCGTATAAGAATGAATGATTGTAACAGAGAAATTCTAAATTATCTAAATGCCAGTTCTTCTTATTACCGTCTTTAAAATTTAGAATTACCGGTACTTTTTGGTCAGTAACTCTTCTTTCTGAGAATCCACAATTGCTACATACTTCTACTAACTTTCCTTCGCTAAGTAATCTAGCTTTAATCTTCCTAGGGTCAAAATGTTCGATGGGAACTCTACCTTCTAACAAGTCCATAAGAGGTATTTCGTTATTACCTGCTAATGCAAACTTAGGTATACCCTTTCCTTCTTGATTCTTATGAACCTCTAAAAGAGCTACTCCATCTTCATCTTTATACATCTTAGCATATTTCTTATAGTGGTTATAAGATACATGAAGATATCTGGCTGCTGCCATGTTGGACCTGGTGGTCTTTTGAGCTCTTAGAATTGCTTCTTTGGTTAGTATTTTAGAAGGTCTAGCCACTAGTAGTCAATTCCTTTTATTTGTCCAAAGTTTTCTTGTTGTTCTTTATTGTCATTAGCTTGGAGTAAAAGCTCTGTAGGGTCATCTTCAATTACAACCTTATCTTTTTCTTTTACAGATGCTGATGCTTCAGTTTCTTCTCTATCTAAATCTAATAGTTCGGAAGTTAATAAAGCTTTTTTACCTGTTATTGCTGCTTCAGCTCTTGCAATTGCTATTGCTCTACTCTGTGGCATAATTATTAAATCGTTGTACGTATGGTCACCAGTCCCTTCTACAGTTGTTATCCCTACTACTGCTTCTGTAGTAGAACAATTTACACACGTATGGTAGTTGTAAAGTTCTTTTCTAAGTTTTGGGAAGTCATCACCGCATTTAGGGCAATCGATCATTTCTAATTGTTTCATCATATTTTATAACCTTTAAATTTTCTTATACATAAAGATACGAAATAAAATAGTCTTAGACAACTAATAGGTAAACAAATTTATAACTTCCCAGACTGCTTTAGGAGTACTAAAGTCTCTAAGTACAACCTCTTTACCTGGTTGTTCCAGTTCTAACATCCCATCCCAGGTCTTGTCTGGTTTTAGTTCGTAGAGGTAGAGCTGGATTAAGGATAGTTGCTCTGGGTTATAATGTAATTTAAATAAGTTCTCTATTACTCTGTAGTACTTATCTTCATAAGCATAGGTATCAAAACCAAACTCAGTAGCCATAAATTCAGTTCTTTCCTGTATCTCTAATAAAGTAGTAATACTGTCTACGAATAGACTTTTCTGTATCTGTTCCTCTGTAGGAGCTTTGGGTTTAATACTGAATTTAAGGTTCAGAGAGTTCTTTAGTACTTTACGTATGTCTTTTTTATTCTTCATCCGACACTCTTGGATTTGTTCCGGAAAGTGCTTTTCTTACTATCTTATCGAAATATTCGATATAGACGAAGAATCCAATGATTGTTTTATCTTTAAGGTTACGGTCTCTTTCTACTCTTAATTCGTAGTCAGTTAGTCCATTCTCTAATCTCTTTTCTAATTCGATAGCGATATCGTTTTGTTCTGTAGGAGTTATGCCTCCAAAGCTAGTTGGAAGGAATTGAATCTTAAGACCTTTCTTCTGTGGATCTTCGTTCACATCTACCTTAAGAAGGAATTTATGACCAGCAAATTTAATATTTGCAGCTTCGCTAATTATGTCTTTAATATAGGTATCAAGTTTACTCATCTGTAATATGTTTTATGTTAATAAATAGCGTTTGTTAATTAAAAAATCTCGTATTCTATGTCTGTATTACTTAATCCCCAATCTTCTTGGTTCTCACTAGTTCGGAAATCTTCTACCCATTTGTACACATTATTGTACTTGTTTACTTTAGCTCCTTCATTCCACTTATCAGCTTTTTCTTTTTCTCCATCTGCTGTAATCTTATATGCTCCGTGCTCTATATGAAACAGGGGAGGGTTATATGCAGCTTCTAGGGCAAATCCATTAAGTATGGCTTTCTTTTGCACATTGGTATCTATAAAACAAAATTTATTCATTCCCTCTTCGTAACCTCTTATAGAGTTCCATATATCTCTATGTGCTAATTGAAAGTCTCCGCAGCAATTGATTAAACTGTAAGAGTCATTCGGGGATACTTTAGCAGGGAATCTACGTTCAGGTATCTTATCACATAACTCTTTGTAAAACTTTCTCCATTCTTCTGCTTTATACTTATCAAATATCTCTAATGGAGCTTCTCTTCTTGAAATAGTATAGAATGTATCTTTATTGGATTTACTAATAAAACTTTCTAGATCTGCTCTTGAAGGTGGAATAATATCAATATTGGTATTTACTATCCAGTCTCCTTCAGCTCTTCTTATTCCTATGTTTCTTGTTAGTGTTTCGTTTACTGCAAATGCATCTGGGTTCGTTACTAATTGGCTTACTACTGAAGGAGGTATAACTATGTGTTTTATCTTACCTGTCTTTGGTAGTCTGTCTTCTAGCTTCCACAGTAGGGAACCTTTTTCTTCATCGGAGTTCCAATCTACATATATAATTTCATCGAATGTTTCTAAACAGGCTAAGAAATGTGCTATACATCTCTTGTCGTCTTTGAAACCATCGTTGCGACTAAAAACTATACTAGTAATCTTCATATTAGTTTACCTGTTTGTTAATCCATTCAAAGGTCTTTGCTATACCTACACTTAATGCTTGAATAGGTACCCAGCCCATTTTCTCTTTATACAGAGTGTTGTCGGAATTTCTTCCTCTAACTCCTATAGGGCATTCAAACCCATACTTGTCAATAAATTCTTGACCCTCTATGTTCTTAATATACGATCTTTTATCTTTATCTGCAACTTTTAAAGCAAGTTTGGCTAATTCATTTATAGTCACCTTTTCTTCTGAACCTATATTAACTGGTCCTTTAAATGAATCCTGTCTCATAAATCTAAGTATTGCTTCAATACAGTCGTCAATGTATAAGAAAGAGCGTGTCTGCTGACCGTCTCCCCATACCTCTATACTTTCATCTAAGCCTACCTCTGCTGCTTTTCTACACATTGCTGCAGGAGCTTTTTCCTTACCTCCTGTATAAGTTCCTTGAGGTCCAAAGATGTTATGGAACCTTGCTACTCTAATATCTAAATTATAATTTCTACTAAATGCTTCAAACAACCTCTCACTAAATAACTTTTCCCATCCGTACTCTGAATCTGGATCTGCTGGATAAGCGGATGATTCTTCACAGTTAGGATTGTTGGGGTCTAATTGATTATGCTCTGGGTACATGCATGCTGATGATGAGTAAAATATACGACCTACTCCTGTATGTGAAGCTTCTAGTACTGTATTTAAATTTATCATGGCTGAGTTATGCATAACATTAGCGTCGTTTTCTCCTGTGAAAATATACCCAGCACCTCCCATATCTGCTGCTAATTGGTAAACCTCATCAAAGGAATCAACTACAGTAAAAGGTTGTTTAAGTAAGCTGTATTCATATGGTACGTCGTCTACTTTTGGATGTTTCTCTAGACGAAATGCTGCAGAAACTATTTGTTTATTTCTTAAATCTCCTGATACGTAATCGTTACATATATCTTTATGGTTCCAGAATTCATGCTTTGGTTTAATATCGACAATTCTCACCCAGTACCCTTCTTCTTTTAATCTCTTTGCTAAGTGCCCTCCTATAAAGCCACCGCCACCTAGTATTAGTGCTGTCTTTTTCATAATGTATCGTAATAGTTATTCTGTGCTTCCTGTTTATCTATTGTCTTAGGATGATGTATTGAATAGTTTACTGATGCGGGCAGTTTTAAATATGTTTTGAAGCCCTTTATCACCTCATGTACTTTATTTTCCCACACTATACTACTCTCATTTCTATAAACTCTCCATTGGTAGTCAGGATAATTCACCCATCCTTCCCCATTAACCGACCATCTCCACTTAGTTATGTGTGATTTAGTTAATCCGTCTACTGTATTAACTCTAGGTACCAGCATTACATCCACTTTGTTTACCTCTAGAATTTGAGGTAGAGAGTTAAGTAGGTTTATATCCGGTATTTCATCTGCATCTAATTGGAAGATATACTCTCCGGTGCACTTTTGGTTTAAATTATTCTTAAAGTCAGCAAAATTATCATTAAGTCTAAATGATACTTTACGAATGTAGCCTTCTTCTTCTAAGGACGTAAGGTATTCAAACACTTTAAGCCTGTCTCCAAATGGTGCTAAAACTTTACCTTTACCCATATCCTGTTGGACTACAATCTCGTCTTCATCTCTTTTGTTTAAAAGTAGAAATGAAAGGAGTTTCTGTATTTCTACATACTCATCACAAACTGAAACTGCATAACTTATCTTCATACTTACATGTCTTTAATTGCAAAAAATCCTATATCCTCTAAGGCATCCATAAAGTCTTTTTGTTTATACGACTTAGCGTTCTTCATATCCATTTTATAAGTCTGTCCTTCTGGGTATTTGCTTAAATCCTCTTTAGGTATAGGTAAAGCTTTAGCAGCAGACCAAACCCAATTGTCTTTACTATCCCCATCTAAGAATACCATACCTTTTTCAGGTAATGTTATAGTCGCAGGTACCCAAATTCTACCTTCTTTATCTGTATGTAGTAGATCTTTATATAATTCTGGTGCTGTTTCTAATAAATCTGTCATCGTTTTAGATCCTTCAGTCATTAAAGTAGATGTTGTAAATCCACTACCAAAACACATCCATGTAGTTACTTCCTCTCCTTCTTCAGAGTTAATCTTTTGCTCATAACAAGCATTACTTCCAAATGGTCCTTCTACTAAATTCATATTGTTATTTTATTTTTTTAGGCATTAATATTTTCTTAGGTGCTGGCATTTTAAATGCTACTTCTACTGCTAAGTTTGGTAAGTTGTTATCAAAAATAGTAGTTAATGTTTCTTGCATCTTCTCAAAAGAAAACTTTCTTTTGTTAACTGCTCCTTGTCTTTTGGAGTTCTTTAAAGCTTTCTTATATTCCTTAAAGACGTACTTATACCCTGCTGATGCTTGTCCGGGGTCAGCTTCAAACCATTTACTATCTGCTAAGATCATTTTCTCTATTACAGCAGATGGATGTACGTTTGTTAACTTCCCTCCAATTAATGTAGATAGGTTTACATCTAAAAAGTCTGTATGTCCTGACCAAGCTGATGCAATGATAGGTTTACCTGTAATACTAAATTCCAATAATGGTCTACCGAATCCTTCTCCTTTTGTTAAGCTAACCATAGCTTTAACCTTAGAGTGATGATACAGTAGATTGATTTCAGCATCAGATAATTCTCCGTGTATAAAGTATACCGATGGTAAATTAACATTACCTACTTGTTTCTTTATTTTATCTATCTTATCTAAGATTTTAGTTTGATCACTTACAGAGCTATTAGCTGTTTGAGTTTTAAGTATTAATGCTGGTTGATTCTTTTTACCTTTAAATGTAGTAAGGAATCTTTCAATCATTAGGCCAACATTTTTTCTATCCTGTCCTAATTCTCCTTGAAGCCAGTGCCCTACAAATAGAAAGCAAAATGATTCATCAATACTATTTAAGTTCTTAATTATTTGCTCGTCTCCAGTTACCTCTACTTGTCTGTACGTCTTTAGGTCTACTCCTTCAAACAGTACTTCTACTGGCTTACTTAACTTAACTTGTTTTACTTGCTTTCCAGCTTTGTCCTGTACGTCAAATTGAGAGTTTTCAAATACGGTCTTACCGTGTTTAGCAGAAGTAATAGTTAAGTCCATTCTATTCACTCCTTCCACCCATGTAGCATCACAAACAGTTGTCTCAATAGAAGCGGTTACTCCTATATTATATTCCCCGATAGCTTGGAATTCATTTGGTACTGTAATTTGCATCCATACTTTAGGTTTATAGGTAAGCTTCTTAAGTATTCGTGAATTTAAATCATCTTCACTATGGTCTTTTAAGTATCCAAATTTAGTATTGCCCCATCTCTGAGATAGTACTCTAACGTCCCAATCTGGTTTAGCTGCTATTACAGCTTTAATAAAGTCTCTAGCTCTTGCTCCGTACCCTGAATAGGTATCGATAGGAGCAGATATTACAACTGGTATTTTAATCATGTATTAACCTTTTATTTAATATAGTAATTTAATCTTAATAAACCAACTTATGTTGTATATAATCTGGTTGTTTATCTTCTACTTTGATGAAGTCAAACTTCTTCCTAGGTACAAACTTATCCATAGTCTCATCAATACATTCGATAATGTTATTAGACATTGCATTACCAGTCATCTTAGCTTCGTCAGACATAGCCCAAACTCTTCCTTTGATTCCTCTTTCAGCTCTTTCAGAAGGATCTAGCTTATAGGCTTCTAGTATAGCTTTTTTAATATCTTTAGCATCACATCTGTCATCGAATATGTATGGAGTTGGGACTGAACCTACTAGAGATATATTAGAAGGGAAGATAGGAATAGCCCAGTCCCCGCATTCTTTATAAGTTCCTCTATGATTAGAAGGAAAGTCTGCATCAAACTCTATCCATTTACCTTTATCGTCTATAAATCTCATTTGATCTTGCATACCTCCTGTAACGTTTGCTGCTATCATTGTGCCTGCCATCATAGATTCAGTTAAAGATAATCCCCAACCTTCATTAGAAGAGGGCAGTACTGTAAGGTCTGCTAAATTATACATCCAGTTCATCTGTTCTGTAGGTAGCTTTTGAGTAGAGAAGTAAACATTAACGTATGATGGATCACAAAGTAATTCCTTAACCTTAGCCAGGTCTGTACCGTTTTGATCTACCGGTTGAGTGTGCAATATTAGAGCACATTTTTTTGCTGCTTCTACTCCTATTTCATCACAGAATAACCTGTATGCTAGAATTAAGTCACTTGGTTGCTTTCTTCTAATATTTCTAGAGTTGAAGTACACTACGTATTCTATTCCTTCTTTGCCGTTGAATACGTTAGTAGTAAATTCTTTATAAGCTTTGTAGTTCTTATATTCTGGAGTAATTTTAAAGAAGCTCTCAGAGTTAATACCATGAGGAACGTACTTAATTACTTTTCCTTCTGCTTTCTTACCTAATACTAATTTATTAATATTAACCGTCTGTTTTGATATACCCATCAATAGGTCACAGGAGTTATAATAATCTTTATTGTATATAGGAGCAGGATAGTCATCCCAAATGTTTAAATACAGTATGGGTATATGCTGTCTTATTTCTCTTTCAATATCAAATAACCAGGTCCAGTATCTAGGATCTGTAAAGATCATGATACCGTCTATCTTTTCTTGTTTAAGTAAGTTGCGAACTAAACTAACATCTCCATACCCATTATATGGAATCAATCTTACTGATGCATCTTCTACTCCTGTAGCATTACTAACATCTGGAGATATATCTATTCCTTTTCCAGCATCGGGATGTTTTATTGCTGCTCCTACATTAATCCAGTTGTAATGTTGAGCTGAACCAAATACAAACTCTCTTGCCATAGTTGCTATACCAGAGTGCATTCTTATATCATCGCACATAAGTAGGATTGTTTTCCTATCTTCCTTTTTTAAATAACCAAAACTATTATTCATCTATATTAATATTTGTTATATTGTGTAACTTCTTTCTAAAGTCCTCATCTGTAAGATATAAAAAAATACTTCGAGAAGCAAGTTTTTGAAATGAAAACTTATTTCTTAAACATTCTAATTTAAATGCTTGAAGTAAATTACCATCTATCTTAACCGAGGTTAACTTTTTATCACTATTTTTCATAACTTTACCTTTTATTGTCAATATATAAATATATACCTTTTACTTAATAGCATCAGGGCAAATTCGCATATCTTTAAATGCACAGAATCTACATGCATTCTTTGATGGGCTCGTAGGGTACTCTTTATCTACATATTCTCCTTTCATATCTACAGCTGTTTCTACAAACCTATTCATTAGTGATACAGCTTGACCTCTTTTTATTTTACCGGAAGGAGGTCTGAAAGATTGTACTCTTTTCTGCATTGATGCAAATTCTGCTTCTGCAGGTACTCTTCTCTTAACAATAAAGTACTCTACGTCAATCATATCGATAGGTATATTAAACTGTTTAGCAAAGAACTCTTTATATAGAAGTATCTGTGCTATTTTTCTATCATCCTTCTTAGCATACTCATTCCATCCTGATGTGGATGTCTTTATGTCTATAATTGTCCATCTTTCAGTATTTGTATTGTAAAATACTAAATCAATGAAGCCTTTAAACATTACTCCAGGCCGTAACTCTTGGTACAATAGCGTCTCTACTCCTGCTAATCTATCTGTCTTAGTACTGAAGTACCCTCCTCTTTTTTTCTTTAGATAGTTAAGTATATGTTTCCCGTCAAGCCAGAACATATTTAACTCTTCTGGTGTGGAGAAGTGTTCATGTCCGTTCATAGCTTTATTCATCTTATATGACTTTATTAACTCTTGATATAAGAGAGCATCTAAATCCATTTCATTTGCTGTCTTAACCTTACCGTGGTATATCTCTTCTAACCACTTCTGTATCACTTCATGCATAGCAGTTCCGAATGCAGCATGTATAGATGCTTGATAAGGAGCTAACTTCTTAACGTACTGTAAATACCATTGTCTTTCACAGTTGGAGAAAGTAGAGAGTTGACTATAGGATATATGCTTGTTTTGCTTAGGTGATTGCTTAACATAGCTTTCCCATATAGACTTCACTAATGGACTATCTTTTTTCTTTTCTGGGTATATTTTCTTTGGAGGCATATATTATTTTTTCCATAGATCTTTAGATACTAACTGAGCTATTATTCCATAGTTTGTAAGGTCTTGGAATGTATCTATTAGAGTCTCGTTTTCAGGTTTTCTCTTAGTAATAATCATATTTTTCCAGCGATTGACTTTATCACTAATTCTGTACCATAAACCTGTCATTGCAAAGTCTATTTCATCCTGATTTATTAATTGAGTGCCTGCAGATATGTTACCCATTCCGTAGTCTATATGCTTCTTACTAAACAGTTCTAACTGTTCATCCATGATAGACATATAGCCGTGGTATATTGTAGGGTACTCTTCTTTTAGAATCTCACTAGCTTTTCTATCGGATCCTTTTCCTTCTTTTGCATTCATTATCTCTCTACTACTCATATATGTGGTTTAGTCCGTTAAAAGTTTGTTTTCGGAATTAGGAAAATGTCTCTGAATAGTTTCTAGAACATCTTCAGATTCAGCTAAAGCTTTTATGGCTTCGTCTGCATTATTATAAAAGTCTGTAGTGGAGTGGTCTCCGATACCAGCTGGATAGTCGGTTAGTAGTTCTAATGTAAGGAGTGCTTTTGCTACGTTAGCTTTGTGCTGTAAACGGAGCATTTCTATAACTTTAATTTTTGCCATAACTTATTTAATTGATTTATAATAGTAAAGATACGAAATTATATCGTAGTCTACAACTATTTTACATGTAACTTTTTGTAGTAGATGGATCTTCAGTTAAAGCATCCTGGACTATCCTTTTAGGTATCCATACTAACTCTCCTGATTTCAATAGAACTTTCCATTTACTGGGTCCTTTGTGTTGAACTCTATCTATATTAAGTTTTAAGAATTCTGGTGATAATATATCTTTGTTTGTTTCCCAATTGTCTGCTTTGACTTTAATAATCCTATCTAACTGCTCTATGAACTCATTAGAGTTTTTTGTTTGTTCAGGTTCTATTACTGTGTCTAATAGTTCATCTAATTTTTCCTCTAGGGATTCTACTTTAGATTGTTCATCTTCGTATTCACCGTATAGGTTCTTTTTTTTTTCAGGGAAAGCTTGAGTGAATGCAAAATTAGCTGCTATTACTAATGCAATTGCTAAAGGGTCAAATACAAATACGATTACAAGCAGTAAGATGTTAATTATCTTATCCATTGGTGTACCGGTCAAACCAGAGAGATACTGTAATGGACCTAATTCACCTGCAACTTCTGTATTATTATCTAAATCTAATATCTGTAATTGGAATTTCTGTAAGCTATCTGCTGCTACTACTCTTAACTTTTGTACATCTTTTCTATTCCCTTCTTCAACTTTAATTCTTTTAGCTGCCATTCTTAGTTCAGCAGTAGATATAGTTGTACGTACTCCTCCAACGATTGAAGTGTCTTTTACTTGAATAGAAGATGATTTAGCGTTACTTAGTGTAGATATATTATTCGATATCCTCAAAAGTTCTTGATCAAAACGGGCTACGTCTTTTTCGTAGAATTCTTTCTTTTGGGATATAAAGTTTGTTTGGTTTTCTTTTAAGGTAAGCTGTCTATATGTATCTTGATATGCTGCACTTAAAAATCCATATATACCCATACTCGTAATAAGAACTAGTACTACAGTAGCCACAGTAAGATACGTTCTAAGAACCTTATTGATAGTAGACCAGTACCTATATAGAAGGGAAGCTGTTACTAATTTAGCTACTTCTAAAGATCCAGCCATAACCATTACTTCAAATGAAGCTCCTGCAAATAGTTTACTCAATCCGGTAACAGAGTAAAAAGCTGCTGATGATGAAACTGATAAGGCAGATAGAGCTATAAGAGCTGGTAATGTGCCTTTCTTAATGTACTCTATCATTGTACTACTAGTAAGAGGGTTGCTGCTGCTCCAACTGTTGCTGCTATTTTATATAGCTTAGATTGTCGTTTGCTTCGCTTTAGAGCTTTCTGTAGATCTTCTGTTAACCTAGTTTGTGCTGAGAATTTATTGTCCATGTTTTTAACTATAGATTCTAGATTCCTGTTCTGTCCGTTTACGTTTGTAAGTAATATAGATTGAGTTGACACCTTACTGTTTGTCTCGACCAATACTAGCCTTAATGATTTAATCTCAGCTGCTAGTCCGTCGAATTTTACTAAGTCTTTAATTACTAATCTAGCAATTGGCTTAGTTAATTGAATCTTTAGACTGTCTGTAACGGTCTGCGAAGAAGCGTTCAAGCTCATCATCACCAAAGTTATCAACAGCATCCAATTTAACTTGTGTTTGTTTTTTAATAACATAAATCTTTGAATTAAGTTTATCTATCTGTGTATCGTAAGTAGTAAGCTTAGTCGTGAGTGAGTCAGCTTCTTGCTTTAATACGTTGTTTATTGATCTAACAGAGTCAATCTTGCTTTCGAGTAACTGTATTTTAAGTTCATAAGACTTAATATCCACCTCGACTATAGGTTGGTTTAAGATAGACCAAGTTATAATACCTCCAAGTATTGCGAAAAGGAGGTATGTCCCTAGGTTTTTTGTTTTCATATAATTAATATAAGAACTATTATTTGTTTATGCAACTATATCTTTACTTTCTATCAAAGTATAAGTAAAGGAGTTCCCGTATAAGTCTTTAGCGTTTTTAGCTAATTCCATAAATACATCAAAATTAGACTCCTTAGAGAATACTTGACATCCAGCAGACCATTTGTCAATCTGTGTTGATCCATTTGCTCTTGAACCAGCTTTATGTATATTAATACCGAAGATTCCTTCTTGTATATTCTCTTCTAACATATCATACTTACCATCTTTGTTTTTATCTCTATAGACTTTAACTGGTTTCTTTTGACATACAGCTTCGTACTTACCTTGGTGTAACCTTATCTCATGTGAACCTCTATATTGGTTAGGTACTAGTATAGCTACTCCATCTTTATTAAGTAAGTTCTTTTCCCAATGTTGGCCAGGGTCTGTAGTAGCATCAAATTCTAGATACTTTACTTCTCCGTCAATAGAAAATGAGATAGTAATTTTATCATCAAATTTATTTGTTACTTCATTATTGGTATCTGAGTTACGTACACCTACAATGTTTAAATTGTAATTGCCTCCTTCAAACCACTTATACCCTTTAGCTTCTACAGCTGCTTTTATCTGCTCTCTAGTGTATTTCATTATTCTTCTTTTTTACCTCCGAATATTTTACCTGCTTCTGCGATTCCAAAAGAACCTAAAGTGATAATTACAAACGAATTGTATATAAATTCATTGATTACTAAATCTTTACCTATTACACCAGAAGCTATATCAGCTACAGCGAATAAGGCCATCATTGCAAAAGACATGAAACCTACTACGGTTTTTTCATTCATATCATTTTTGTCTTTAAAAAGGTCTTTAAAAGCCATCCATTTATTTTTTAAAAAGTTTATCATTATATAACGTTTTAGTATAACTATTCATATATAATAAATAGGTTCTAAAATGCAAATCTAGACCCTATTGTGAGGGAGTAACTTAATGGAATACCTGCTTGAGTTGAACCTACGGTAGTAATTCCTAAGTTAGCTTTAAATCTTTTCGTTAAATTAAAGTCAAAGTTACTACCAAAAATATAGACACCGTGTGGGGTAATATTAGCTTTTTTCTGATTCAGCATATACATAACAGGGGATGCTGAATATGCAATCATAGGGGATACTGTAACTCTATCAAAGATAAATGGTTTGGTTCCGAATAATGTAATTGACGCTGTAAATATCCCTTCGCCACCTTTTGGTATTATGCCCATTCCATTCACAGCATACCCTCCTACAAAACCTTTCCAGAAGTTATCTTTTTGTCCCATTACTACATTGCTGAATCCTGTTACGATTACACTTGTACCAAACATATTCATATACCCTATAGATTGAGATTGTATAAAAGCTATGGATCCTTTGCCTTTGTATGACCCAAACTTACGTCGTTTACCGGAAAATGGATCTCTCTCTATGATATCAATATTTCTATCGTAATTAAAGTTAACAGTACTCTTACTTACGGTTAAACTAAATTGCCTAAGGTTCGACCATATCATAGCGTTAGCAGAGTATGTCTGTTCACCTGTTAGTGATGCTTGTGAGAAACCAAATGAGGCTGCTTGAGTGAATGATCCATCTATCATAGACATTCCTACTATGTTAGCACTAACGATCGGTGGGGAAAGTATTTTCTTTTTCTTTTTCTTCTTTTCTTCTTCCTCTTTCTTTTTCTTTTCTTCTTCCTCTTTCTTTTTCTTTTCTTCTTCCTCTTTCTTATCTTCCTTCTTTTCTTCTTCTTTCTTATCTTCCTTCTTCTCTTCTTTTTTCTCTTCGCTCTTCTCTTCTTTTACTTCCTCTTCTTGTACTTCTTCACTTTCAGATGAACTCTCTTCTGTTGAACTCTCTTCAGAGGAACTTTCTTCACTTGAACTACCTTCTTCTGTTGAACTACCTTCTTCACTTGAACTACCTTCTTCTGTTGAACTGCCTTCAGAGCTACTTCCTTCTTCCCCAGATGAACTACTTTCTGAAGAGCTAGAGCTATCTCCATTCCCAGAATTGTCAGATGAACTTGATGAAGATGAACTAGAGTCTGAAGAGCTATTATTCGAAGAAGAACTACTAGAAGATGTGTCACTTGTTCCTGAACTAGATGCTCCTGTTGCTCCTGTACTTGTCCCTGTAGAGGTAGAACTTGATGCTCCACTTGATGCATTTGCTGCTGCACTTGATGCACTTGATGCTGCATTTGCTGCTGTGTCTTGAGCAGCGGTTGATGATGCTTGATTTGTAGAGCATGGACTTAATTGCGACCACCAGTAGTAAGTCTCTTCCATCCATGTTCTTAGAGCTCCAGATTGTACGTCTGCTGCTGTAAACTGCCCTACCTTATTATAGAATACAACAGTAGTATACCCAGTCATTGATATACTAAAAGTACTTACTTCACCTGTACATCTATCTGTCCAAGTTTGAATAAGAGTCTGTGAATATACATTACTAGATACTATTAAAAATAAAGTTAATAGTAGTTTTTTCATACATTAGTGGTCGAAAATTCTTTTTCTAATCATCCTTTTCACTACCTTAGCTACTGCTGTCTCTAAAGCTTTTTTAGTTGAAGTCCCAATTGAAGATTGATTAAATTTAATCTCTTCTAAGTTCTCTCCATTGAGAAGTGTTGCTTCTCTAGTAGTTGTTGATTTTCCTAATCCAGATCCAGACATATATAATCCTGATTCTGCATCTACCATCTTTACTTGAAGTCCTAGTCTAGTAACTAAATTACTCTTAACTCCATTCTTCAAGCTAATTGTCTCATCTTCCGTAATAGAGAAATCATATACTTCTATATAGCAAAAGTACCTAGCTAACATTATCTTACCTCTAATATCTATTTTATTAGATGTAAAACCTTTTTGTGATGCTTTAAATTGAGTGACCATTCTATTTTTAATTTCATCTTTAGTCTCCACGAATTCGAATCTAAAAGTTTCATCTAAGAATGCCACTGTAATATTGGTAAGACCTAAGCCGACACGGTAATCTCCTAGTTCCGGGTATTGGCTTAATACTTCATCACTAACACCAATATTTAAGAGAGCTACAGAAACCGGGTCACCGTTATATTCCGGCACTGACCAGATAGATGCTCGCTTTTCAAAGTCTGCTACATAATCTTCTGTAGTAGTTTTACCAATCACTTGTCCAAATGCTACATTTATTCCAAGTAAGAATACGATAATAAACTTCATCTTAGATGTAGTCAAATATACCGAAACTGGTGTTGCTGAATTGAGATGGGTCTGTTACAAGCTCGAATACTAAAGTACTCCAGCCTACTACGAAGATAGCTACTAAAAAGGTTACTGCTGCTTTTGCTATTGCTTCTACTATTTTATCTCCTAGTGTTTGTGTTTCAAACTTATAAAATTGAGAAAGTCTACTAAATAGTTGTGAAAGTAAACTATTATTCTTATATTGTAATATATTATTCATGGTGTTGATTTTATCGGGTACTTCAAAAATTTGATTATTATTAACCCCTACTTGGAAAAGCCAGGCTGCAACCTGGTTTTTCTGTGTTTACCAGTCAAAGTCTTTTTTTCTTTTTTCTGTTACTGTAGGTTTTGGTTTTACTTTCTTAACTACTACCTTAGGTGTTGTTTTTTGTAAAACTATAATAGTATCTTTCGTACTCTCTACGGTAGGTGTTGCTGTTACTTCAATTGGGTCTGGTGAGTTTACACCGAAGATAGTTTCTATGTTAGTTACTACTAACCCTCCACCAGCTGTTATTATTAACCCGACTGTGGTAAGAAGTTGATTTTTTATTTGACTAAAAAATCCTGGTTCTTTTTGTTCTTTTGGCATGCTTTCTATATTTTAGAGAATAATTCTTCTCCGATTGCTTGATTATTTAATGTCTGTAACTTTACTGTATAGGTACCGTTCGGTAAGGCAGATACATATATATTAAGTATGTTATCTCCTTCTACGCCTGTCACTTTTTCTTGATTAACTAAGTCACCGTTAAAGTCATAAATCTTTAATCTGTATACTCCTGGAGTTGCTAATTTAATGTTTATCTTTACTTTACCTTGCACTATATAGCTTTCTAACTTTAAACCCTGTGTGCCGGTGACTAGTAATTGGCTTACCTCAATTGGAGTGATTGCATCGTCTACAAAATGTTCATCTCTAGTACAAGAGACAATAAGCAAGAGAACGGTTAAAGCTGTAATTAATTTTTTCATAGTTACTGTATTTTTAAGATTATTTTAGTTCCATCTTTTTTAATTGCGTCTGCTACATTAAAATATATAAGACCAGCAGTATTAGTAATACTCTGTAATGGGGTGAATATTAATTTATAAGGTACTCCTATTTTAACTTCCTGTGCTCCTGCAGAATCTAAACTACCGAAGTATACCTTATTACCTTTAGGTGTAGCAAAGTTTAACATTTCACTTCCTGTATCAAATTCTACTGAGTCAAACTGTAATATACTATCATCGTATTCAATGATAAACTGTACACCTGCTAGTTCTGCTTTAGTAAGAAGTGTTTCCATTATCACCTTACCCTCTACTAACTCAGTGGTAATGTCTAAATTATATTCTTCTGCATTTTCAGCTGTTTTTGCCATTGACCTTGAGGCTGTTCCTGTACTCCCTTCTTGTCCTGCTGTTGGAATAGCAGAGTGAGAGAAATCTACGTCTCCTACTAGACCAGCATTAAAGTTAAATACCTTACTATTGTCTGTAGGTTCTATATAAGGATTCATTCCAAAGTAATATTCATTAGTAGCTACTCCGTAATTTTCCACTCTTCCGCTATATATCTTACTCCCGTTTACGCTTGAAGTAAACCATTCACTTACGTTGTTACCCATTATATGATTTAACATTATATAAGAATCATCCTCAGTAACATTACCGCTATTATTAACTTCCCCTAAAAGGTACTGAAGGGAGTAGTCGAAGTATTGTTCAGAGTTATCAGGTGTTCCTGTATTAGAAATAGCTTGTTGAAAGTTAATAAAAGCATCTGAGACTGTAACTACTTCATCTAGCCATTCGTTTGCTAATTCATTATCTATTTCAATATATACATGGTACTTTTTATCGTTATCTAGTCCTGATATGTTAGCTTGATAGTTTTCATCAAAGTTACCTTCAGCAACTTGGGATTGAGTACCTGTATCATTTACCCTGTACGTAAAGTGGGTAGGGTCTAAAGAAGGTGTATTAAGGTTAATTGTTACTAGTCCTGCATCTCCTCCAGTTACTGTATCTAATGATATTTGATACTGCATTGCATCTACTGAGTAATTCTCGTAGGTTGAATTGTTCCTAATTTGTGCCCAGTTTAATCTAGTTACATCTTCATAGTTACTGTACGCTGTATTGGCTTTATCCTTGATCGTAAACTTGTACTCTACTAGGGTTTCTGCATCTGGAAGAATAGTTCCGGACTGTAAAATAGCTCTGGCAATTGTCCAATCTCCTCCATCGTACTGGTAGTTAAGGCCTGCTTGTCTTTGACCACTTAAATCTGTAGCCTCTACATTATCCTTAGGTACAAAATAGTAACCAGGGTATTCATAATTTGATCCTTGGTCTGCTGCATCTATGAATGTAGCACTATCAAATTGAAGTAGTTTATTATTAAATTGAAAATCAATAAATACATATGATGGGTTAAGAGTATCTGATTGATATACCATATTGAATTTTATGGTTATCTGTTGGCCTACTTGAAAATCTGCTGAATCTGTATAGCTATGATCTAATAGAATATCTTGCCCTACAGTAAAGAAAGGCGATAGAAAGAGTAATACTAGTATAAGTTTTTTCATTTTATAATTTTAATTTTTTAATAATTTGCACACAAACCTTTTTTAATGCTGTAGAAACTCCAGCTTGGGAGAATCCTCCTCCGTTATCTATTATTAACGTAGAAGTTGAAATTGATTTTGCTGATTGTTTAACTGTTACGGTCTTTACTACTTCTCCATTCACAATGAGTCTTGCTCCTGCTGCTATGATTGTAATATCTACCTGTCGACCGAACCCTCCAAGTTGGAGACTATTTTTCTTTACATCAAAGTAAAGCAATTCGACTTTAATTTTCTTTGGGGAATTATCATCTAGGTAATAGTCTTTATCTTGAACTACTTCTTCTAGTATGTTTTTTACACCAAATGCTAAGTCTCTGTTACCAGCAAATGGTCCCATAACTATATTATTGGTGACTTCTTGTATTTGTATAGTCTCTTGACCATACGTACCTAGGCTCATAAGTAGAGCAACTATGTATATAAATTTCATTTTAACTCATGTTAAAAGTCAAAAGAACCTTTATAAAACTGTAATGTTTAGGGAGCTTATTCACTTCCCTGTAGACTTGTTAGCAACTGCAACTGCTTTGACTATAACCTTTATTTACAATAAATAGTAATAAAAAAAGGCCCACAATGTGGACCCTTAATTCTTTTCAATATATTTCTTCCTGTAACCCTGAGTATGTGGTGTGATTAAAGGTGTTAGAGCTGGGCTCCTGTTTTAGGTTGAAACTCTTCATTGACGTGGTCACACTTCCTACATGCAAATACTGGGATTGGGATGTAAGTTGGTTTTCCTGTTCCAGTAAGGATTCCGGAAGCTGATCTGATAACAAGGGCTTGGTCGAAGTAAGTATGATTACATTCGTCACAAGTAACCGGAAGAGTTTGATTAATGTCGACATTTGGTTGTTGGTTCATTATTTTTTATGGTGAAGTGAATACACATTATTTACTAGGTTTGTTTTAGATGAACTCATATCTAGTTCAATATCAAACTTTTCTTTTGCATGCTCTACTAAACTTTTCTTAGATAGTGAACGTAATTTACTCTTTGTAACTTTGCCTTTTAAAGCATCTTTTACATCTTGTAATTCCTCAACTACATCTTCAAGCTCTGCTTTTACTTGTTTTGCTCTTCTTTTGATTTCTTTTGCTGTCTTCTTTACATCGTCAATTGCATCTTCTACAACATCGGGAATAAAGTCTCCATCTGTATCTTTGATCTTTCCTTGTTTAATGAAGTATACTACTACTCCTGCTGCTATCGCTAAGATAACTAAAATAACTAAAATTGTGTTCATTTGTTTTTATTGTTAAAGTTTATAACTGTTTTATATATGTATATATGTTAATAAATAGGCATGTTAACCCTTCTTCTTTAATGCTCTCCTAGGTATCTGGATATATTTTCCATACTTTGATTCCATTTCATAGTAGAACTCTATAATCTTGCCAGTGCTCTCTACTACTTCTATATCATACTGGTCTTTTGTTAATTTAAATACAGTAGTAAACTCCTCTCTCAAGTCAGTTAACTTCCTAAATTCTTCTTTTTCATGATCCTCCAGCAATCGTTTTTTCCTTGCTCTGTCCACAGAAGTTGCTTCCGTATATACTCCATGATCAAAATCGTTTTGCGTTGTTAGAGACGCTCTATACTTATCATTCATAGTATGTAACACTAGTTCTACTTCCATTAAATAAGGACCTGGTTCGAAGTCTCCATTCAGTATTCTATCTACTAACGTAACTCTACTGCTAAGCGGTTTATTTTTAGGAGTATAACCTCTCCACCATTTAAACCTATCATAAGGTTTCTTATAGTATTTACTAGATAAATTCTTTTCAATATATTCTCTAGTCCATTTCGGGGTAAAAGGCAGTTGTAACTCCATATCTAAATATACGAAATATAATTCAATTATCCAAACATTAACTGGTTAAAAGCATATTTAATTATCTTGGCATCATACTCTGCTAGCAATCTAAATGCTTGTTGTTTTTCTGCTGGTGTAAGATTGTTGGGTGTTCTCTTAACTTCTGAAGTCATTA
>TARA_B110000208_G_scaffold23634_1_pt1 | contig 23424 bp, 14 predicted proteins | sample TARA_B110000208 | Tara Oceans TARA_B110000208 (sample SAMEA4397426) | marine metagenome | biome: Polar Biome; feature: [SRF] surface water layer (ENVO:00010504); material: water (ENVO:00002006), including particulate matter (ENVO:01000060) such as... | depth 5 m
CATGATTTCAATATCAAAAAAAGACCTTAATAAAACTAAAAAAGCTTTAGAAGCATATAAAAAAGATTATAAAAAATGTATGGATGAAGCAGGGGGTGATTATAAATGTATGGAAGAAGTTAATAAAAAACTTTCACGAAGTATTCCAATGTTCGGAAATAGTATATATCCATGGAAAAATTACGATTGGAATTATGGAAACCACGTTGAAAATAATTACGCACCTAAATATACTGGTGCGAAACCAGAACCTACAATAGCACAAGCGCATAAAAACGCCAATGCGTTTATTAAAATAATAGATGGTATCATATCAGATCCTATACCTAATGTTCATTCTAAAGCCGGTGAATATAATAGAAATAGTGATGCTCCGCCATTAGATACATGTAACGGTAATTATAGATGTAAAACAACACAGGCAATTAAGCGATCGTATCAGCAAAAAAAACCAACAAATGATAAATTTTTAAATAAAAAAATAGATGGCGAAAAATCCTCTTCATTTTTTTTTAAAATAGGCACCTGCCCTAGAAAAGATATTAAATCGTTAAAAAAATGTGAGTCAAAAGGCTATACCTGGACCCCTAATATTATAGCCAAAGCCATGGGTAATTCTAATTCAGGAACCTGTAATCAACCACGATATGCTTATATTGATAATTCACCGAAGGCATTTTTTAATGGTAGTAAAATGAAAGGTTTATTACCAAGTGTTGTAAATGATTTAGCAAGTTTGACACCTGATAAATTATTAGGTTCTTTTATGGGCATGTCGTCAGGAGATTCAATGACTATTCAACCTTGTTCAAAAGTTATAGAAAAATTCGGTATTATGAACCAACGACAAACAACTATAATAGAGTTTTATATAAAGATTATTTTATTATTAATTATTATTATAATATTCGTAAAACATATTATATAAAATAGCAGGATAATGTATATAGTTAGGTTTTATATACTTATATTATTTCCCACTCATTATTACTATAGACAATTATAGAGCTATTATACGATACTTCGCAAATATTATCCATATATTTAATACTCTTATCATTATATAGAAGTCCTTTTCTAATTACTAAAGAATCTAAACAACACGTAACGCTAGAAGGATTATGGAAATCATCCGAAAACATTCCTTGTTTTGATCTAAACATAAAATCTATTAATCTATACTCTATCGTTAATTTATTATATAATGGCATGTATAATTTTAAGATATCATCCTCATCCTCGTCTTCGTTGTAATTTAATATTGGATAAGCATTTACAATAATTCTAGTATCGTAACCAATAAAATTGGTATACCATTTTAGCGTTAATTCATATATGATTGTATCGGGGCTAGTATTATTTAAACCAAGTAATACATGGTTGCTTGATGGTTCATTAATAGTTTCACTAATGGGTTCATTAATGGGTCTATTAGATTGGTCTGTCCATAAATAATTTAGTAATTTAGTAAACATTAACCTGTATATTAAGTAAATCTTTATATATTTATTCAATATAATAGGTATATTGTTTATCATATCATAAATTTAAATTATAAACAAGTATAAAATACAAATTTTTATTTAAAGGCGCGGTGCGTTTAAATATATATTATCATTATGCAAAACCAAGAACCTATTATACATACAAATTCCCCGGTTAATATTGTTCCACCTGTGATAGAAGATATGAGTAATTATAAATTTTTAATTCGCACTGTCCAGTCAAGTGCGGTCCGTACATTAATTGAAGCGTTAAAAGATATTTTAACGGATGTTAATTTAGAAATTGACTCAACTGGTTTAAAAATTATAGCTATGGATTCATCTCATGTGGCGTTAATTCATATGAAACTGAATGCTGAAAATTTCGAAAAATTTTATTGCCCTACACCAGTAGTCTGCGGCATATCAATGATGCGATTATTTAAATTACTAAAAATAATATCACCAAGTGATAGTTTATCGTTATTTATTGAAAAAGACGAATTAAATGAATTACAAATAATTATTGATTCAAGTGACAAAGGTCTCCGTCATAAATTTACATTAAAATTAATGGATTTATTTTTAGATAAAGTAGAAGTCCCCCCTGCTGAATTTGAATCGGTCTTGCGTTTTCCAGCAAGCGATTTTCAAAAGTTATGCCGTGATATGAATAATTTAGCCGATGATATTGAAATAAAATCCAGTGGAAATGAATTGATTTTCTCAATTAACAATGATTGGGTTGTCCAAGAAACAATTATGAGTGAAAATGTTAATGGCGGTATGACATTTATACAAAACCTGTCACCTGATAAGGTTATACAAGGTGTATTTTCTATTAAAAAACTTGTATTATTTAGTAAATGTACGAATTTATGTCAAAATATTGAGATATTCTTAAAAAATGACTATCCTATAATTATAAAATATAATGTAGCAAATTTAGGCGAGGTCAAATTTTGTTTGGCTCCTAAAAATGTAGATTAATAATTAGATGGTAAATAGCTAAATTTAAATAATTATATTTAAATTTATATAGTCAATAGTCAATATATCTCAATTAAATCGTGGACAAAAACGACTCATAAAACTGGATGGCGGTGTATCTATTATATCTTCTAAATAAATATTGGCTATTATTTCTGCTTCGTCTTTGTACGTTAACGTATATACTTGCTTACAAGTGTCTATAAATAAACTCTGAATATTTTTATTATCAAGTGATGATGTTTCTATATAATCTACCTTATATTTATCGCATATGTCTTCTATAATAATATTATTATTTTCCAGCCGTATATCTGATTTGGTTCCAACTAAAACAATTATTTTTTCGTCATTATTCGCTTGATTTAATTCATTATACCAATAATCAAAGGACTCACGAATGCGATCGCTTGATAAATCAACACATATTAATATTATATGAGCATTTCTATAATACATAGGTAGAATACTTCTAAATCGTTCTTGGCCAGCCGTATCCCATATATCTAATTTTATGACATGATTTAAAATTTTTAATTCATGCGAATTATAGGAACATCCAATTGTAGATGTTATTGATCGTAGAAATTTATCTTGTATATATCTTAAAATAATCGAACTTTTTCCTACATTTTCATTTCCTAATAAAACACATTTATATCTTATTATATTATTTTCCATAATACAATAGAATAAGATATTAATATTCAAACACTGTTGAGTTTTTTTTCTATATTATCTAATCTTACTTGAATCAATGATAGTTTATCGCTGATTTTATGTTCCATTAACGAAAGTTTATTATCAATTAATGATAATATGTCAACATGATTTATATTTACTGAATTGACATTTAACGACCCCTCTATAAAGGTATCACTGTCAACATATAGCTCACCAGTTATAGTTAAATTTGCATCAATAATATTATTTTCAAATATATCGCTTAATTTTTTATTATAGGGATCATTGTTTATTTTAATACTGTTAAATATGGAGTTATTATTATTATTACTATTAGTAATATCTTTATCAGGCGTTTTATTTTCGTTAAAACTTTTCTGCATTTTTTTTAACAGCATATCTTGTACATTATTCATATTATGAGTATAATTCATTTATATAATTATATAAATAACTTATTTTTATATCCGTATTACTATAAAATGTTTCTTTTTCAAATTTAGGATTAAATTAAAAGGATTCTATTTTTTCAAATTTAGGATTAATATATTCTAATCTATCAATAATTTCCGTAATTTCTATAGAAAATGAATGATCTATTCCGTTAAAATCATATAATCTACCCTTGTCTGTAGCAAACGCAACTTCCAACTCATTTAAATTGTTGAATAAATTATTATCAAATATTTTTTCAGAATTAACAAAGGTATTATACAGAACCTTGTCGGAACTTACTGGCATTAAAATTTTAGCGAAGACATTATCAATAATATTATTTTGTACTGTTTCAATATGATTTAAATTAGGTATAATTAGGTATATATAATTATCAAGATTAAAGTCGTAAATTTTATTTATGCTTTTTTTTACAACTTGGCCACCCTCTCCATAAATACGAATTAATCCGTCATTTATGCTTAAGTTATTTCTATTTATTAACGACATTTCTAAAAATGTATTGTATGATAATTTTAAAGTGGCATTTGTATCCGAATGGATACTATTTTCATCATTACTTATAAATAAATACTTTTTGTCATTAATTGTTTGTATTTGCTGTATATTATAACCAGAATGCTTATTAATTTGCTGATTTATCATTTCTTGGTCATGTCTGTTTTGAATTATACCACCGAACCCCATATATATTCCCTTGATAGTTATAAAATTATGATTTTTAGTTATATCATTTGCCACCCATTTATGTTTAGTCCCATCAGTTATAAATGACCCATTTATTTGATTATATTTTAATATATATTTATTTTTAGCAAAAGTATCCTGTATATTAATAACATTCTTATATACTGAATTATCTAAAGGTTTTATATGAACAAACGTTTCCTTAAATTGTAATATATTGTTTTCATCTGTATTTAAGTCCGAAAAAGGAATGGATATACCTTTCATGTTATTTACAAAAAAACTGGATGGATTTAGTATATTATAAAAAGTATCATTAAAATCAGCTTCGGTTAAATTATTAAAAAGTTGTTGATATTTATGTGTATTGGTCCTATACACGCCTCTGTTAATTTTAGGACTTCTAAAAAACACCTTTGTATACCATTCTGAATTATGAATAAAGGGCTGAGTTGATAAGGTATTATATAAAATTGGGTCATTTAATTCCGACTTCATAAACTCATTATTTAATAAAATATTTTTAAATACCATTATTTTAGTATCTTTTAAATATATTATGGGTGAAAAATCTATTTCTATAATGGTCTGTCCATCCGTTTTTTTTATTGATTTTATTTTAGTGAAATAAGTAGTGGAAATATCTTCAAAATTATTATTAATAATATATGGTCCTTTTAAATCATCCGATATTTCTATTTGTCGTTTATTACCATAATCTAAAGCAATAAGGTCATTAGGTACTATATAATCGTAGTGTATTGTATTATTATAGGTATCATCCAAAATCACATTAAACGTATCCGTTGTTTCGTTATAAATTATATCTTGATTAATATTCATAATAGGATTATATAAATAATAATATCCATTCTCCTGTAAATTTACATTAAGTATTTTATTTTTAAATTTAAAAATTATTATTTTTTCATTAAACTGTTTAGGGACTGTATTCGGGGTAATATTAAATATTTCACCTGGATTATATACAATAGCTTCCTCAATTATACCAAATTGTATATTATTTATATTATTATCGGGTAAAATTCCATTCGTATCTTTATACGCGCTATTCATTATAACAGCTAAGTTTTTAAAAATAGGTATGGTCGTTTTATTTAATACACTATCATAACTTTCAATTGTTGCTTCGCTACTATTATTGTATATATTCGGGAGTATAAATTGATTACTATTATTAATATTTAATAATGCTATGCTATAAGAGGTTATCATATAACCTTTTAATAAGAAATTATGTTCATAATTACTTAATTCTAAAATGTTCTTAATTTTACAATAGGATTGTTCGTCACTGGCATTATATATTGCGCTATTATTACCTAATATATCGAAATTACCTAATTTAACTTTTGATGTAGATGGTTCTGCGGCAGCGAGCTTAACATCTTTTGTAAAATCTAAATCTAAAATAATCTTATTAGTGGAAAATTCATTGAAAATTGTATCAAATGCCATGTAATTATCAAAAATAATATTCGGTAAAATTTTAGGTTCTTTTATTGAAATATTTTTATGTAATACGGTATTATGCGAGTTAGTTTTTAATACAATTGAAGAATTATCATCGAATATTAATGAAGGTTTAATACCGTTGATTAATTCATTATTATTCATACTACCCATGTACTTATTTTGATGAAAATAAGTTTCGTATTTATTTTTTTTATTATAATACAAGGAGGTAGTCTTAATATTTATATTATGCTCGTTAAACAGTTTCTTCTTATCTTTTTCTAATAGTTGTTCATATTCTAATACAGTCTTATCTTTGTATTGTTCGTTGTAAAATAATTCTAAATTTCCATATGAAAACAGCTTGTGATTATCCTCTGTATGAAAGACGCATCTCTCGGTTATTGTAGCACATGCTAGCGTATTATAACTATAATTTTTAAGTGTATTATTAAGTGCGTTTTTCTCAATTATAATACACCCATGTAAATATTTTTGAAGCAGATCTAAATTTACATTTGTATCATTGTGATTTAAAATTATTTCTGTGAGCGGGGTACTTGCGTAACGATCTTTATATATTTGTAATCTATCTGACGTGTATTTACCATTAATACCATATACATTATCATTATTTATTTTAGTATCATCCTTAATTAAAGATTTATTTTCATCCAATATATATGTAGACCCAGAACCGCTTTGATTATATTTATAACTATAATAAGCGTTATCATTCATAATACCGGGTTCTATTAATGGTAATGTCGGCGTATATGCGCGTGTATATGTTCCGTCATATACCAAATGAATATTATCTTTATCCAATGAATTAAAAAGACTGTTAATTTCATCTTTAGTTTTAATAAAGGGGTCTATTAATAAATATATAAAATATTCGGAATGTATTTCATTTTCACCCCCACCTTCACTGAAATTTTCGCTATTTATTATATAATTATCACTATCTTTTATGGAGGTATTTAACACGTATCCTATAAATTTAGTCTTATATTTATAATGCCCATATCCTATAAATTTATTACTGACAGTCTCTTTGCTAAAATTATTGACCATAACCTCCTCTTCTATAATATATACACCCATTCCTGGTAAAAAATTTAAGTTTCCATTTGGGTTAACTATTCTGTTAATAGAACCCTTATTATTTTTTAGATGATATGGAAACAGTTTTTTTTTATAATCTCCAACATTGAGATGAACATCCGCAGAGTTCATATTTTCATACGAAAATCCCTTATTATCTACTGGAGATACTTTTAATTTTATTATGCGATTGAAATAATCGTCTATATTATACCTTGAATCATTTTCTAAATGACTAAATAAGGAAGGCAACGTTAATTTTTTATGTAGATAACTGTACATTAAGCGATACCATATACCCATCGTTTGATACATATTATTTTTAATAGTTAATGTATTGTCGTGATTTGTATAGGTATTACTGGCCGATACTATATTTCTATTCTGAATTATTTGTATGGTATATTTCTGATCATTGTTTAGTATAAAGTCATTATCTAAATTAATAAAGACACATTGTTTGTATTCGGACTGAATATAAATTTTTAAAATTGGTCCGGAATATATATTCCCTAATGAATCTATTATATCTAATCTATATTTATTATTTTCGAAGTCATTATTAGTTATATCCAGTATATTATATTCAACATTATGTTCAAAATAGAAAATAGAAAATATTAAATTTCCTTCGCGCTCTACACCAAAAGATCCAGTTTCATATTTATTATTCAATGACTTAAATATTAAATTATACACCGTTGAATACTTATTTAAATCTTGATTAAATTCGACACCGTATAATTTATTAGTAAACGGTATAATTTTATGCCCCTGTTTCAGAGTAGGAGCTGTACTATTAAACGGTAGTATTTTATGGATGTTCCCTCCTATAATTTCTACTGAAAATTTAAAATCACTGGATACATTATCTAATACTCTATTATGTTCATCAATATATCCAATTCCAGTAGACAATATAAATATTTCTACTATGTTACCAACATCATTTGTATAATATATTACCTGGCACCTTTGTGGCTCTAATATACTTTCATTACTGGTTGGTATTACGAAAGCCGTATTCCAATTAATTTTAGTAGTATCATCGCTAAAATACTTATCAGTTGGTATAAGAGGATTCATTAGTATATGTTCGTTATAGAGAATCTTCATATCATTTAAAAAGTCTGAAAAAACACCAATATGTTTGTTTTTTAACAGTAAAGAACGATTAAATTCCGATGTATCCGTTATTATATTATGATTTTCCAAATAAATTTTATCACCTATATTAAATTTATTTGTATTTTCTATTTCAATGATTATTTTTCGGTCATAGTCATTTGGATTAAAAATATAGGAATGTCGTATATAGGAGATGTCGTATGTTTTATAATTATTTTTATTAGAATTAAATATATCAGTATAGTTGGTTTTTGTAATTCCAAGGACATCTAACGCACTATTATCACCGTGTAAAAAAAGATATTTACTGGGTAAAAAAATATTAACGTTTTTTAAATACATCCCTCCTAAATTAGAAGTATTAAAATTATCAACTTTTATGTAAAATCCATTGGGTGTATTGTTTTTAGTAATCCCCCATTTTGAAAAATTTATTATAAACTCTTCTATATTATCTTTAGTTTGTGTTTCTGTATTACTGATACTGTTATAAAACGAAAGGAAATGATTATTAATGTTCCTATATTTATTTAGAATATAAAATCCCATACCAAGTAATATTAATTCGTTATTGGGTAGCTTATAAAAACTATACGCTTCTGGTAAAATAAATCCGATGGCCCCCGAATCTAAACCGATAATCATATCACCAATTGTAAAGTTTTCGGAATTTTTTTTAAATAAATCATATTGTATAGTATAATTACTATTTTTATCTACCCCACCCATATACGTTATTCGTCCTATAATTTTATAATTATCATCGGAAAAGAGGCTATTCAATTTCACAAATAATTCATTATTTAAAAACCCCGAGGATTCTGTGGATTCCAGGGGGGGCGCATTTTTAGTGTTATTTATTAATTTTGATACATATTGTAATAAATATTCTTGATTATATTCTTTGGTATAATATTCATTATTACCGTTGTTATTAATAAAACTCTTTTTTAGTGAATCTTTTATATTAGGAGGAAGATAAAAATCATTCGTATAATCAATAAACTCATTATACAGTGTGTTTTTATAATCATAATCAACTGTCGGTGTATTTTTATTTAGCAAATTCTGTATTAAATCTGAATTCACAAGACTTAATTGTCTAATTTTAATGGAATAATTATTACATACAATAATAGGATGTTCGGTATTGAGTGAGTATTTCTTATTATTATCTATATTTGGTAAACCTTCGATATAAATAGTTTGTCCATTTGGTAAAGTAACATTAAAAAGTTTAAAATACAGATACGGAAACCCTTTATTATAATAAACAAATTTTGTATTATTTTCTACGGCGTTGGCAATATTACCATATTGATTTATATCAAGCGTACTATTATATGTATTAAAATTAATATTGAACTTATTGGAATTTTGCTTATTAAAAAATAACATTTTATTTTGCGTTCTAGTCACAAAATCTCTTTTATTAAAATCATAACTCTTCAATGCTAATTTATTTACATTCGTTTCAAATGAGCGTTTAAAAATATTTTCGTTATAATTTCCTGGGATAATATCCCAACTATAGGTTGGATATATTTCATTTATAAACAAATGCTTATTAGTGATTTCATTTGATAATAACGGTATCGGTCTGGGTATATAATGAGATACTGTATTGTAATTTGGCGTAATATTAAAGTGCACATCGGTCAATTTACGAATTGAAGTATCCGTAAATTTGGACAATGTATTTATGGTAAGCATCATTTGTGAATATACCATTATATCTATAAATTCCAAAAGGGGGTTATTATTATACTGTGTATCAATATTATCATCATAATATCGTAGATAATTCCCAAATTTATTAAGACCATATTCATTATTTTCAGTATCATATTCAATCGTATTAAAACTATTATCTATATTACTATCATTATTATTAGCCGATTGATTGTCTATAAATGGGTTAATTAATATATCTGATGATAATTTACAATATATATTATTATGTAAAGTGTATGAATTTAGATACACAAAATTATACGAACGCTCAATATTAATCGGCGAATATGTTTCTTGAAGAGAGAATAATATAGTTTTTAGATTAATCTTTGTTTTATACGAAACTTTATAGATCCGTATGTATTTTTTATGGCTATTTGATATTATAGGATTAAAAATATATGAATCCAGTAGTTTAATAATAAAAAACTCGATATATTTATTTTGAATTTTAAATGTAGAATTTTCAAAATAGGTGTACGTCATTCTTTGAATTGTTTTATTATTTAATAGATCATCAATACCCGAAACATATACCAGGCTATCTATGTTTTCATTTTTTTTACTCGAAAAAGATACATCGTTCATTGCGATTTGACCACTTATAAATAAATCTGAGCTATTATTATTAAATTTAAACATATACGTCTCGTGGGTATGAGTCATATTAATAATTTCAAAATTATAATAATTTATATAGTTTCCAGAAGTTGAATAAGATTTAATATGTAGGATATTAAAATGTTTTGAAATATAGTTAAAATCAATAAAATCAATATACTTACCTGGTATGCTAATTGTTTTAGAACTAAAATTTATATTAAGAGATCCAGTTGGTATATGTAGTGTATTATGGGGTTTATATAAAATTAATATTTTGGATAGCTTATTATTATATTCAACTTCTTCTAGGTGGGGGTGTATAATTGAATGAGAAAATATATATATATTATCTTCTATCTTTTTTTTTTGATTACTATATGCGTCACTTGGTGTATTAAAATAATTTCTATTCATATGCTCATTTATATCTATTTTAGCCGAATTAAAATCAGCAGATGATATGGACAAATTAGCAAAATTAACCGAGATATCATTATATATAAATTTTGTTTTTAATGAAGAATAAATATCAGGAGATTGAGCTTGTAAATTATTAAGGTTGTTATTTGAAATAGGTTTATGTAATACCATTAAGCACGTTTTAGAATTCAAAAAAGGAGGGTTCGTATATTTAATATCAAAACTGCCATAGGTTGGGATTAAATTAAATATATATTTAAACTTAATTCTACTTGAAGTAAAATTAATAGATTGTTTGGTGATATTTGAAATATAATAATTATAAATTAAAACACTGTCCAGGGAGATAAATGTTACTTTAATCGGTAAAACGAGGTCTTTTAATATATTATCTAGCATATTTTTATCGATAAAATTTTCAGTACTCGCCAAATAATTTAATTCTAATTTAAAATTATTTATAAAATTAAAAAAAACGCAATTTTTCGTATCTTCAAATGGTGCAGTATATCCAATAATTTTATAAAAAAATTTAAAATTATCTTCTAGATCAAATATAATATTTTTATTTAAAAAAGAGACGGAATTAACAATATGCTTATTTTGTATAGTAGATATACCAAATTGATTAAATTTACCCATAAAATTAAAATCATAGTAATAATCGCGGCTATTTTTGTATGTTTGATTTATAATTTTATCGCATTTTATAAAAGAATTTAAGAAATGTATACGCTTGTCGTAATTAATTTTGGTAAACGTATAAGTATTCATTTTTTTTTCAATAATATAGTAAGTATTATTATTATAATCCCCCTTGAGGCATTTATAAATATAATTATAATGTTCATCTAAATAATAGATATTTAGGAAACCTTTATTAATTATATTACTGCTTTCATTACTAGTTTTTATAATTCGCTCCATTGATGCCGACAGAAATATAAAAAATTTAGCACTATTGCCCGATGTTATATTTAAATTGGCTTTTTCAAATTTTAGTATTACCTCTGTATATTTTTGATTATTAATTGTTATATTTAATTTATACTCTGTATGTGTAAAATATCCATCACCTATTAGTAAAATATTTTTGATATTATCCAATGAACATGCTAAATATACTACCTCTTTATTACCAGTTGTAGGGTTTTGACCGATTCCCACATCTATATATGAATATTGAAACGTTTCAGAGTCAAAACCAATAGTATCATTATATAATTTACAGCTTCCATATAAACCGTTTGGAATTGAAAGTCCGTTTAAGGGAACTAATTCTCCTGAAATACTATTTAATAACTTTTTTTTATTAGAATTAATACTCCCTATTTCTTCAAAATCAATTTTATAGGGACTGATTAAATATTCAAATGATAATTTAATAAATATATTTTCTAATTGTACCGCATCTTTTAATAACAACTTAAGGGTAATTACAGCGTTCGTGTTGAAATTTGTGCCATTTTTATTTACTACTATATTAGTAATTATATTTTCCCGGACGGTTATGTTTAATGTTGTATCGGGAACAATAATATCGCCTATATATATAGGATGTTCCTGGTTTTCTATATCCAGAAGGTTATTATAATATTTATTATTGATCGCAGATACTAATCCACCTGGTAAAATATTTAAACGATTTTTATTCAAGGGTGTCATAATATTATTTAAATTCGTATTTTTAATGATATTATCAATGAGAATATTATTGATAGACCCCTCTAGTGTAAGCGATATTTCTAAATATTTCATAATACCCCCATTGATAATGTTTTTATCATTAAAAAACACATACTTATGTGATTGGTTGTTATACATAAACAATTTTAATTTTAATAAATCTTGCGACGAATATTGGCTACCTGGTGAATAAAGTATAGTTGCTATGGTATTTTTAGTAAATTTATAAATATTATTTTCATTTTTATTAGATTGCTGAGATAATAATATATACGTTCCGTTATTTAGCTCAGTGTTATGTATGCCATCTATTTTAATATTATCGTTGATATGGTATAAATTTAGATAGTCTTGTGATATAGCTATCGTTGAATATAGTCGGTTAAATAATTCTTCATAATCTGATATAAACACTATACTATCCAGAGATTTATATACACTTGATTTATATACATATATTTGGCTATTGTATCCATAATCATTTAATTCTAATACTGTGTTATCTAAAATTTTTTGGTTCATATTTGAGGATAATTGTAAAATTATAGAGTGTTTATTAATATTAAATAAAAGTTTATTAATATTATTCTGGTCTGTTTGTAAAGTACTTTGTACGGTTAAATCATTATAAAAATACGAATTGTGTACATTTTTAAATTCGTTTATTGTAAAATTTGGTTCTTTAATGGAGTCCTTTTTATTAATCCACGCAAGGCGATTATTAATTGAATCTATATATTTTGAGTCTGAAAATTCCTTGGTTTTTAATTTATTATTATTAAAAATATAACCTGTGTTTGGTATTTCAGACGATAATAATTTAATACTATGTATTTTAGAAAAATCTTTACCTAACGATATTTTGTAATGAGAAGGATTAGTATATGAATTTCGTATATTATTAATAAAATTAAGAGATAGTGATGATTTCAGTATTTTAGCTTTAACCAGTTGTTTATCTACTACAGATGGGAGGGGTATTTTTAAGATATTAAATTTTTTATCACCTGCTACATTATATAAATCAATATTTTGTATTATTTCAATATAATTATTAGAATCAATATTTTTATTATAATGAAACGATTCAATATTTAAAATTGGCTTACCTGTAATAGCGCTAAATTCTATAAACTCTCTATTAGTTATGTTAAAGGTTTCTAAAATATTATCTTCTACTGAGTTTATTATAATATTTTTATTTATAGTACCAAATATACTTTCTTTTATAATTAAATAGAAATAACAATCGTTTTTCAAAGTTATAAAATTAAAATCGTTTTTTAATATTATTTTTATTTTAGTAAAATTAAAATATTGCTGTCTATTTCTGCTGTCTATATTTAAAATAGTTTTTTTATATTGTATTAAATTTTCCTTTTTTAATAGTTTACTATATTGATTATAACCATAGGATAGTTCATCAAGTGGATTTTTATCATGGTCTATACTATCTGTATTTATATTTTTTAATAACCCCGATTGATTGGTTGTTTGATATTGATTGGTTATCATTAAATCATCACCCATTAATATTATAATATAAATTTATATTTATATGTATATAATATACACAATCCAATGAATAGTAATACCCGCAATTATAAGGTAACTAAAAAAAACCTAGCACATAGAGCTCATATAAAACAAAATTTCAATCAGATTTTGAAACGTTCGCGGCAGTTATATATTGATTATAATAACTATAGTAAATTTAATATAGATTATAAGAGTTTGGTAAAATTTTATTTAAATGATTTAAATTCTATTTTAGATAAAAAATTTGTTAATAAAAATCTAATACACAGTTATGACATGTATAGTTATGTCTATTTATTACTGAAACCCACTAATAGAACGTCAAATAAAACATTAACGGGGGGATTTCTAAATGTTACTGATAGTTTGATGAATGTTAAAATAGTTGGACAAACGAGTGATTCATTCTCTTCCTGTAGTGAATCACTTACCAGTTCATTAGATTCGTGCTCTCCACCTAATAATTTTTTTTCTTTACCCGATATATTTAGTAATTTTAAATTACCGACTACAACCTCTGTTCCCAAAATAACTCAAACACCGCAATGTGGTGGTGGAATATATTCAACTAAACCATTACCAAGATTTATTAAGCGCTTTTTAGATACTAAACTTAATTTAAGCGACCGAGAGCTTCAATTTGGCGAGGATATGGGCATTTCAGAATATTGTAGACAGACTGTGTCGTCAATTTCATCGCGCGAATTTACTCAACAGGCCCTGCTTAAATTAAACAATTTTATCGATAATCAATTAATTATAAAATATTATTATAAAGGATATTAAAATAATAAAATATTTTTATTTTGAATAAACTAAGAGAAATCCACATTATCCGCCAAACTACGTATGGAAACCCATTGAACTGGTTTTTTCATTTGAATACCCAGTTGTAATAAAGTATATATAACTATGGATAACGCTAAAAATTTCAGTAGTGCCTGAAAGAATTTACCCAAATGAAACGTAATCCCCCCTATTTGAACGCTCATTTTTTTACCACCAAATTTTGCTAATATGGGCTCAAGTGTTGGCATAATAATACCGTCTATAAATGAATTCGCTAATTCTGCCACATTTTGACCCACCATAATACCCAGTGCGAAACCAATAACGTTGTAATCTTGGATTAATTTTATGAATTTTTGCATATTTTGCTCACTAAATGCGCCAGTATTTTCTATAATTCCAGAAGCGGTTCCAGCAATTGTTTCTGTAATTGTTGAACTCATTATATTATATTCAAATATTTTATTATAAGTGGTATTTATTAATTAATTATTTCTATTATAATAATGATTAAATAATACATTTCAGCTTCAATTAGTTCAGCTTACTATAATCGTTTTTTAATATAATGCGTTAATCCAGTGATTGAACTAAATATCCCTCCTGTTGATATTGACCCTAATGTCGCAGCTATTACTAATGAACTGGCTGATATTATTGTTCCTGTAGAAGAGCATAACACTAAAGCTCCTAATGAACCAACTGGACCACCAATGATAACACCACCCAATCCGCTCAAAAAAATATATGTTGCTATTTTTTTCCTATTAATTTTAGTTAATGTATTATTTGCGGAGTGTATATTTTCAGCGGAGTTAACTAATTTTTCTTCTGTTTTTTGGAGAGGTACGCCACCCGCCTCTGCTAAAAGATTTATTTCATTAAATAATGCTTTTAATAATTGTGCCTCTTCCGCAATTTGTTTAAAATCTTTATCATGTAAAATAGATGAATCTATATATATTTCCTCAAATGAATGTAAATCTTGAATAAGAGTCTTATTCATTGCATAATATATATATTTTAATATAGTAATGCTGAATATTAAAATATTTTAATATAGTAATGCTGAATATATTAAAATATTTTAATATAGTTAATATAAAATTAGCGAATATATGTTTATATTATAGTGTAATAGCAGTATTTATGTGGATTATTAATTATAAATTTATTATTGTGGTGCTTATACTAGATATTCATTATTACTTAATGAGCATTAATTTTAAAATTAAACAATCGCCTCCTAAAAATACTACGACTGATATTAAACAACCATCCAAAGCAAATATTAGTATGGATATACAAGCAGAGGGAATGTCCAGGGAAATTTTTGATATACAAAATGTAAAACGTGAATATTACGAAAAGTTTTATAATCCATAAATATATCACCGATACAACTACATTACATACGGACTATCACTGTTTTACATTTTTATAAAGCATGACAGAAGGGTTTTTAAATACCATTTATTTTAATTAATTTATCATAAATTTATCATAAATTTGATTTATTTTTACTTAAATAAATCAATAATACTATTTATTATAATGGCAGATTATTATAAAGTCTTAGGAGTTGATAAGAAATCGGATAAAAAAACCATAAAAAAGGCCTATAGAAAGGGTTCTCTAAAATGGCATCCCGATAAAAATTCCAGCGCCGACGCGAAAGGTAAATTCCAAGAAATTAATGAAGCATACGCTGTTCTAAGTGACGACGATAAACGTAAAATATATGATATACATGGGAAAGAAGGATTAGATAATGGCGGTAGAAATGTAAACCCCGATGATATTTTTAATAGTTTTTTCGGTGGCGGTGGAGGTGGAGGTAATCCATTTGGCGGAATGCCATTTAATATGGGCAGCATGTTTTCGAATAGAGGTCAGCGAACCGCGCGACGGAAGGGTCCTAATAAACAAATCGCACTGGAACTTAAAATAACCGATATGATGAATGGTGTCAAAAAAAAATTTGCGATAAATCATTTAACGAAATGTGGCACATGTAACGCCTCTGGTTTAAAATCAGGGCATCAGGAAAAAACCTGTAACGCGTGTAATGGTAGTGGTCAAAAAATTCTGCGTAGGAGTATGGGTATGGGTATGATGACCCAACAGATTATGGCATGCTCTGGATGCGCAGGTAAAGGTAAATTTATAAACAGTGAAGCGAAATGTATAGAATGCAGGGGTAATAAATATATACAAAAAAAAACGATCAAGGAAATATATATACCAGAAGGCGTTAAAGAAGGAGATAATATTATTTTAGAAGGCTTGGGTGATGAAAAAGAAGAATATTTAGAACCAGGTGATATAATAATAATTTATAGTGTTAAAAAAGAAGAAAATATGAAGCGTGTTGGTAATAATTTAGAGATAACACTCTCAATTTTATTGAGCGACGCTCTCTGTGGATTAAATATGTTATACAATCACCCTAATGGTAGTAAAATTTTATTAAATTACGACGAGGTCATTAAGCCACATAAAAAATATAGAGTGATTGATTTAGGTTTTAAAAATAATGGATTAAAGGGTGATATGATTATAAATTTTGAGATTATTTTCCCCGATTTTATAGATTCCCAGCGTACTGATTTACTAAAAAAATTATTACCGAAGCGGAAAAATGATAATGGCAAATTGGAAAACCTGACGCAATATAATATTACAAAATGCGACAGTGATTATATAGACCATACTGAATTTACGACAGATGAGTTTGAGCAAAACCAGATACCAGGTGGTCCAGAATGTGTACAACAGTAAGGATTAAATAAATAACAGAGTGTAAGGATTAAATAAATTTGATATGTATTATTTTTTTATTAAAAATAATAAATGTCTTCCAATAAATTAAATAGCGAATATGTAATCAATAATTTACTCTTAATAATAAATAATAAATTACGGGATGTATTAAATGAAGTTGGGGTAGATTATAATATAGACTCTGCTGATTTAATTGATAAATATTGTGTAACAGAGGGGGAATTATTCAGTATTACAAACCCACAGGGAAAAAGAAAAAAAAGAAAAAAAAGAGCCGTATTGGATGACGGTATTTTATGTAAAGCAATAACGGCTAAAAATATCCGATGCTCTTTACGTAAATCAGCGGGCTGTGATTTATGTTTAAAACATAAAAATAATATTAAATTTGGAAGAATAGATGATGCGAATAATTACACTAATAAAGATAATTTTATTAAAACAACTAAAGAAATTATAAAAGGAGTTGAATATCTCGTGGATAATAATAATATCGTATATTCATATTCAACTGATTTAAGTAAGACAAAGGTTATTGGTGAAAAAATTAACGGTATATTACAATTTATATCGTAAATAACTAAACCAACTATAGGGCTTCAGTTATGTAAGTGTAAATAACTGTGCGATCGTATGGGTTTCAATTATATTATATGATATAGAATATTCAAAGACACTATTTGTTTTATACTTAAATTTTTCATTTGATACAATACACGCAGTGGATGATTTATTTTTTGTGTGAAGCTTTTTGTCGCGGGGGTTTTTTTCGAGTAATTCATCTAATAACTTTATAGTAGAAACCATATATTTGTTATATTTTGTAATCATGTATCTATCAATATCATTAAAATACTGATTAGGGTGTATATATAGATAGTGTGGTTGTTTGGTAATCGTATAACATTTATTTACGATCAAGACCGTATATTTGTTATAGTGTAAATCTACTGTAATATCAAATATATTTATTAAACATATATTATACTTCTTATAATAATTAATAAAGGTTTGATTTATGGTATTATTTTTTGTTAAATAACTAATTATTATAAATTTAGAGTGCACCTGTAGAATGTTATTTATTTCATTCGTATACTGTTTAACAGTAGTGGGATGAATTAATTCAGCAAGATGTTCGGTATTATAATCAAAGACATACTCACTTAACTGTAGGGTTCTATATTCATGTGAGTCTATAGAATTTATAATTTGTCGAAGAATTAATTTATTATTGCTATTATATAATTTAATATTATTCGCAGGGAGTTTCGTTATAATTTTATAAAATTGCCGATACGCTTTTAATTCAGTAAAAAAAAGTATATTAAAATATGGATATTGTTTAATTATAGCGATAATATTATGGAGATTCTCTAAATCTAAATGTATATATGAATTATTAAGTAATAGATTTTCATTATCTATTATCGAGCTGGGTAAATTATCAATTATACATACGTAGTTGGTTTTTTGAATATATTCTACACCGCTATTTTGTGTGGTGTTAATTTTTATAGTGTGTTCAAGGGTTTTTTTAATAATATTATTGAAGGAATAATATAGAGATGTATTAAATTGTATAACCGCTCCTATAAAAAGAGCGTGCGTATACAATGACATAAAATTAACCGTCGGTATCAATGATCCACCATCATACTCGTAATAGAAATCATACAATATTCTTACCGATTTTTCTAATTTTATAAAATAATAACTAAAAATATAGACAGTAAATTGTTCTAATGTTATTGTATATCTATCAGTTTTATTGAACCAATTATAAAATAATTGGATATATTTTTTATGTACTGTAGTTAAATAAATATATGATGTATTGTCAGTTATAAGTATTGGCTTTGTTATAAGTATAATTGTCGCATTATAATATAAATGCAATTTATTATTATAGATTTTATTTAAAAACCATACGATATAGTCTTCATTGAACTGTATATAATCTACGGTCTCAATATTAATTTTAATTTTATTATTAATTAAACTATAGTAAAAACAATTTAATTTATTATCAATATTATAATCAATATCGTAATAATAAAGTATATTAGTTTGAATTTTTTTTATTGGGAAATTTTTAATAAATTTATTGGTGCGTGTCGTAAATTCAGAAGGAGTCAGGTTTGTATAATAATACGATTTAAAGAGTTCCTGTGTAAGAACATCAATACTGTGCGTTGGTTGAATAAAGATATTTAACGTCGGGTCATTTTTAAATAATTCTATATAATTCTTAAAATTAAACAACATATATTCACTATCGACCAAAATAATAACATTTAATAATATTACATCAATATATTTAACAACCGCTGTAGTTTCTGGACGATTAACCTCCGGTTTTTTAAAGCCTATAAAATTAGAAATATTTGCCTGGGGCGCCGTTAAATCAGTAGTATGTTTAAAACATACTTTTTTTAAATTATAAATATTAAATGCTCCGCGATTATAGGTAAGGGAAGTTTTAATATTATACTTATATAATGTATAGTTATCCATAAAGGGGTCATTAGAATTATTCATACGAATGCTATTAATAATATGAACTATATCTTTATAGTATTAATACGCTGGTATCTTTATTCATACCCACTCTATATATTATTAATAAAATCTATTCGTTGCGATGGGTTATTTATATAGCATATAAAGGGTGATATTAAATTATTACTTTTAAATTCAATAGGTACGTTCGCTAAATATTCAAATGTATCCATTGTATTTTGTTTATAGGAAATATGTAATGAATTTGAATATGAATTATAAACTACTTGTATATATTTATAGGGTTTATTTATAGCGCGAGTTTCTACTATATTTCCATCTTTAATTAGAAGTCCATTATCGGTAAGAGTAAGCGTATTGTTTGATAAATATGAATAATGATTCGTTAAAATATGTTTGGGTATATTGCTCGTAAAACCGATATAACAACTGCTTTTGTTTTTATTAAATTTAGTTTGAATATAGTATAATCCGGAACGTTTTTTAATACCTTTAAAGTATATATAACTCCAAGGTATACATGGCTTCGTTTGGATATATTTATAAGTGGTCCTACTTAGTGTATCAGGGGTATAGACCCACTCATCCATATTATCAACAATATTATATTGCTCGTATAAATAATAGTAAATAAGCCTTATATTGTAGCGAGTGAATAATATTCCTTTATATGTAATTATCCGCCTCGTTGTAATACTGGTTGTTAGTTTATTATGAGGATTATGGTGGTTTTTTAGATACTTATTGAGGCATCCTAATAAAGTAACTATTTTTTTTAAACGCTGTGTATTATTATATGTCGGGTCATATATACTTACCATGGTTATTATATAATACAAGTAAATCTCTTTCTATATAATATTTATTTATTAAGAAAATAATAATATTTAACATTAAGTAGCGATTTAAATATAGGTCAATGATGTAATATTAAATTATTATTATTTAACATTTAGCAGCGCTTTAAATATAGTTCAATGATCTATTATAAAGACACGTTTGGTAACTTTATTATAAAACTATCAAATTACGATACTTTTCTACAGTATAAAGTATTATTCAATTATTTAAACTTCACGACTTCATATAATAATTCTACCCTACAAATATTGCTTAATATTAACGAAATAGCCATTATACAAGAAGTCCATGACCGAGTTAAAATGTATACGATGCTTGACATGTTCGACGCCAGTTTACATGAGCTTAATTATAAGATAAGTGACTATTCAGGCAATACTTTAATTATAAAAAATATTATGCTCCATAATTATATAATTTTAGGCTTAAATTTTAGGCTTCAATCAGAACCAAACAACAAAAAAATGTATGAATATATATTTGGTCTGTCACCCAATGCGGCGAGAACTTATTTAATATATACGAATCATGCTACTAAAAATGATATTATATCGTTGGAGGATTATCAATATAATCATTATGTAAGTATCATTAATTATGGTGACTATTTTTCCGATACAACTGCGATGTGTAATATTATTCCAGAAGGTGGGAATTTTTTAAACGTAATATTGGGGAGTATTTATAGTAATCTTAATGAAATAACAAAAACAGACTATACCGTAATATTTAATAAGAACGGTATCAATCATAATATTTTTAATACACACATGATGGATAGTATAGGGGATTATATTATAATAGGAAATTTAATTCAAGATTCTATAATGAAATATCCAAAATATATTAAAACAATTACTGAATTGAAAACTATAGATGACGTATATATAAAGAAAACTATTTTTAATAAAATTTATTCTGATTTTAAGTATATTATATTTAATAGTTCTTTTCTCACTAAGATTATCGGCGATATTAAAGACGAGCCTATTGATATATTAAGCATTAAATGCGCGATGATGAGTGAGACATAAGTGATTAGTACACACATTATACTACACTGGAAATTTAAATAAAAATATATTTATTTAAAAATCATTTTATACCGATTTCGTTAAATATTAAATTATGAAATTGAGTTATATTTTCAAATACGAGATTATCCCAGAGTTTTGTACAGACACTTAGGCAATCTGTTTTAGTCAGATTGTCTTCGTCTGATATTAAAATTTCAAGCTGTTGTGTTGGGTCACACGCGCTTAATAGATAAATCTTTTTGCGGTAGCTACACAAAACTTACCAAAATTGGCTTAAATTAAATACAAGTTTTATAAATATTTTATAAAATGTAGCGTTATATTAAAATTATAAATAGTTTAACAATCGGTGAATTTAGTGTGCTGGGTATCTTCTTCTAATTTCAATATTTTTTGACATAATAATGGTATTATGGATGTAAGTTCCGTGTAATTTACGCGAAGCATCTCTTTTTCTTCGTTACCCAATACTAGATTAGGCATAACTTTTTTAGTTTGCTGAGCAATAACACCGTAATGTGATATTGCTGGTGAAGTTTTAAAGTTATAACTAACGGGCTCTATTAGCGAAGTCATTTTAATCATTTTATCAGCATCAAGTTTTACAATATTATCTTTCAGTCGTTTATCTGATACCATAGTTATAGATTTCGCCGTCAGCTCATCAGAAATCTGAAATTTACCAACGACATTTAGACTGTCGGTATTTCCGAAAAAAGTAATACCTGTGTTAGAGACCCATTTATGTACACCCATACAGGTCATAAATCCAATAACACCATTATTTGTATTAGGAAAACCCATATTAGGGTATGTTACGGTGTTTGAATAAAAATGAACTCCGTCGGTAAGATTAAAATATGAGGCAATCATGAGACGACCCCCGTCAAAGAGTTCCTTCATAGCAATTCCAGCCAAGTGTTGCGTTGGGAAGGGGTATATAAGACTTAAATTTAGACCACTGACAACATCTTCGCCTGGACCTAATATATTCGCGGCAGAGGTTGCGTCATGCCACTCGTCGGGGATAAATTCGGGTTTATACCCTATAACTCCGGTTCCACCAGTACCGCCGGTGCAACCTGTAGAGCCCCTTGGTCCACAAATAGAATGAGCAGTATATGTATTTGAGTAGGTAATAATATTGTTTACAACCACCGCATCGTCAATGGTAATATTATTCATCCCTTTATTACCGACTATATGCATATATGATCCGTCTGAGAAAATATCACTTGAATCCATTATACTCATGTCAGTTTCTGTATATACCATACGTAGTGCGCATGTTAAGTCATAATCCGCATTCACTCCCTTTTCCCCACGCGGTCCTGCGGGTCCAACGGGTCCACCCGCCCCACCTTTCTCCCCGGTGGGTCCCATTATCCCGCGTTCACCCGTTGGACCAACTAGTCCTTCTTCTCCCTTTAGTCCCG
>TARA_B110000208_G_scaffold21710_1_pt1 | contig 23415 bp, 22 predicted proteins | sample TARA_B110000208 | Tara Oceans TARA_B110000208 (sample SAMEA4397426) | marine metagenome | biome: Polar Biome; feature: [SRF] surface water layer (ENVO:00010504); material: water (ENVO:00002006), including particulate matter (ENVO:01000060) such as... | depth 5 m
GTGGTTTGGTGATAGATTGGGATGTTGCAAATGTTCCACATTTAATCGTCGAATAATAGGAGTTGTTTCAAACTAGGTGTAGTACTTTAAACGCTTTCTTTAGCGTATTTTTAAATGTAGGTTTATTATTTTCGAGAAACTCTCAGAACTAGTAATAGTTATCGTAATTTCTCCCTATTTTTGCAAAATATGGAGCATACAAAGAAATTACAACTAACAGATTGGTTACCAACTACAAACAAGGAAGTTAAGCTTCGTGGTTGGACAGAATTGGATGTAATTCTCTTTAGTGGAGATGCCTATGTAGACCACCCTTCTTTTGGGCCTGCAGTTATTGGACGTATCCTAGAAAGCTATGGTTTGCGTGTTGCGATTGTACCACAGCCTAGTGTGAATGATGATTTGCAAGATTTTGAAAAACTAGGAAAACCCCGTTTGTTCTTTGGTGCCACTGGTGGATGTATGGATCCAATGGTGAGTAATTATACCGCCAGTAAAAAACGAAGAGACAAAGATGCCTATACGCCAAATGGAGACAAAGGGTTTCGACCAGATTATGCAACCTCTGTATATTCTAAAATATTAAAAGAAAAATTCCCTGACGTTCCAATCTTAATTGGTGGAATTGAAGCGTCTTTAAGACGTGTAACTCATTACGATTACTGGTCAGACAAACTATTGCCAACCATTTTAGAAACGTCAAAAGCAGACATGTTGGTCTATGGAATGGGCGAACAACCTTTGCGTGAAATTGTAGAATTGTTGCAAAAAGGAGTGCCTTTTTCAAGTTTAAAAAACATCAAACAAACAGCCGTATTAATTAACCAAAACGAAGAGAAAATACCAGTAGTTAATGATTGGCAGGATGTTACTATAAATTCACATGAAGCCTGTTTGGGAGACAAAAAAACCTTTGCTTCCAACTTTAAAGTCATAGAGCAAGAATCCAATAAATTAAAAGCAAGACGAATTTTACAAGAGGTTGAAGGAAGAACGTTGGTCATTAACCCACCATTTCCAACCATGACAGAAAAGGAAATAGATGGTTCTTTCGATTTGCCTTTTACGCGTTTGCCACATCCAAAATACAACAAACGTGGACCGATACCTGCGTTTGAAATGATCAAGTTTTCAATCAACATACACAGAGGGTGTTTTGGAGGTTGTAGTTTTTGTACCATTTCTGCACATCAAGGAAAATTTATTGCCAGTAGAAGTCAAGAGTCCGTATTAAAAGAAATAGATAAAGTGGCAAACATGCCCGACTTTAAAGGCTATTTATCTGACATAGGAGGTCCATCGGCAAATATGTATCAGATGAAAGGAAAAGTACAGTCTATTTGCGACAAATGTGTGGCGCCTAGTTGTATATCGCCTGTAATTTGTTCTAATTTAGACACTTCTCACAAACCTTTAACAGACTTATATCAAGCAGTAGATAAGCATCCAAAGATTAAAAAATCGTTTATTGGAAGTGGAATTCGTCATGATATGTTGGTGCCAGAATTTAATAAAAATGCAGACCCAAAAGAGTTGGATGCATACACAGAAGAGGTGATGACAAAACACGTTTCTGGACGTTTAAAAGTAGCGCCAGAGCACACTTCTGATCCTGTTTTAAAATTGATGCGAAAACCTTCTTTTACTTATTTTCATAAGTTTAAAGAGCGTTTTGATAAAATCAATATTAAGAAAAAATTAAACTTACAATTGATTCCGTATTTCATTTCAAGTCATCCGGCAAGTGAAGTAGAGGACATGGCCAATTTAGCTGCGGAAACCAAAGATATGGGTTTTCAGTTAGAGCAAGTACAAGGCTTTACACCAACACCCATGACGGTTGCAACGGTTATTTATTATTCCGGCTACCATCCCTATACTTTAAAACCTACAAAGACTCCGAAAACAAAAAAAGAGAAAGAAGATCAGCACAAGTTTTTCTTTTGGTATAAGAAAGAAAACAAAGAGTGGATTAAAAAAACCTTGAACAAAGTAGGAAGGCAAGATTTATTACAAAGATTACTGCCAGAAAATAATTCTTGGAAAAAGAACAAACTCGCAAAAGAAACCAAAAACACGTTTGACGATGCCGTACCCGTTCCTTTTAACAAACGTAAAAAGAAAGTAAGTAGAGCGCCAAAGAGAAGACGATAGATTTTGTGTATGCTGAAGCGTGTAAATAATGATTTTTAATCGTCATTATTTATGCTTGTAGCAATCCTTTAACGACAAATGGTGCAATCTTCTTTGTCCTGAATTTCGCCAACTATATTTCCGTCTTTGTTTATTACAAATCCGCAACAATCCATAAAGCCATGAGCAATTAGTTTTCGTGCGCGCTGAATCTGAGATTTTGTTGTTGCTAAATTTTGCTGTAACTGATTTGCAATTTCTTGTTGTTTTAACCCTTTAATGTCAGACAGAAACAAAGGATCTCTATATTTTTTTGGTAAGTTTTTTAAAATACCTTGCAAGCAATCTTTTTCGGTATGTATGTTTTCTTGAATTTCTATTTCCGATTCAAAATTACTAATTTCAATCGTTTTGTTATTGGATTTCCAGTGATCTAAAATAACATTTCTAGCCACCGTAAAACACCAAGATTTTAACTTTGTAATGTCTTTTAAGTTATGTAGTTTTGTATGAATTTTTATAAAAGTATCCTGCAAAATATCATCAGCAATTGTAGTGTTTTTCACTTTGCTGATGATAAATCGTTTTAGATCTGCATGGTAATTTGTCCAAACTTGTTTTGTGGTCATTGTTGTTTACTTCATTAAGATTATCGAAATCTCTTTTTAACAATTACACGATGTGCAAGTACAGTTTGTACACGTGCAATTTTTACATTCACCTTTTACACATACTTCACAAGTACAAGTACATTGGTTTTTATAATTTTTCATAATTACTGATTTTAAAGTTCATCTAATAGACCTAAAAGTTATGGAAAAGATGCAAATAAATAGGTTTATTTATTTCTGTACTTAAAAAAATGCAGATGGGAAATCTAATTCAATGAACGTAAATGCCACTCAATAAAGTGAGTGTTAATTTTGTAATCTACTGGTTATCAGTGCTCGTTTTTAGTGTTTTTACAAAAGCACCAATTTAGGACACGACGCAGCAACAAACCCAATAATAACGGCTTCTACCGAACTTTTATTATTTAGAGCTTTTGCTATAAACAATTTTTTGCTTACATGTTACGGCGATATTGTCCGCCAACCTTAAACAGGGCTTCCGTAATTTGTCCTAAAGAACAAATTTTGGTAGCTTCCATTAAATTTTCAAACAAATTGTCATTTTGTATTGCTGCTTCTTGCAGTTTCGTTAATTGTATTTTTACACCCTGTATGTTTGTCCCGTTGAGGCGTTCTTTTGTTTGAATTTGAAATTGCTTTTCTGTTTCTGTTGCACGGATTACTTCAGCAGGCTGAATCGTGGGAGAACCTTTAGAACTTAGGAAGGTATTTACTCCAATAATAGGAAACTCCCCATTGTGCTTTAAAGTTTCATAATACAAACTCTCTTCCTGAATTTTAGAACGTTGATACATGGTTTCCATAGCGCCTAAAACACCACCACGTTCTGTAATTCTATCAAATTCTAATAAGACCGCTTCTTCAACCAAATCGGTGAGTTCTTCAATAATAAAAGCTCCTTGAATTGGGTTTTCATTCTTAGTTAACCCCAATTCTTTGTTGATAATCAACTGAATGGCCATCGCACGTCTTACCGATTCTTCAGTAGGCGTTGTAATGGCTTCGTCATAAGCATTTGTGTGCAAAGAGTTGCAGTTGTCATTAATTGCATACAAGGCTTGCAGTGTCGTTCGAATGTCATTAAAATCAATTTCCTGCGCATGTAAAGAGCGCCCAGAAGTTTGAATGTGATACTTTAACATTTGAGCCCTCGCATTGGCGCCGTATTTATGTTTCATGGCTTTGGACCAAATTTTACGTGCAACTCTACCTATTACCGAATACTCAGGATCAATTCCGTTGGAAAAGAAAAAAGACAAGTTGGGACCAAATTTATTAATGTCCATACCACGACTTAAATAATATTCTACATACGTAAACCCGTTGGAGAGTGTTAATGCCAATTGCGTAATTGGGTTTGCACCCGCTTCGGCAATATGATACCCAGAAATAGACACCGAATAAAAGTTTCGTACTTGTTTTTCAATGAAATATTCTTGTACATCTCCCATCAAACGCAAAGCGAATTCTGTAGAGAAAATACAGGTATTTTGTGCTTGATCTTCTTTTAAAATATCTGCTTGTACCGTTCCTCGAACTTGTGTTAAGGTTTCTTTTTTAATTTGTTGATAGATTTCTTGCGGCAAAACTAAATCACCAGTAAGTCCCAAAAGTAACAACCCTAAGCCATTATTTCCTTCAGGAAGTGGCCCTTGATAGCTTGGTCTTTCCAATCCTTTCGAGTCGTAAAATGCTACAAATGCTGCTTCAACGTCTTTTTCTAAGTGATGTTCTACGATGTATTTTTCGCAATTTTGGTCAATTGCAGCATTCATAAAGAATCCAAGCAACATAGGAGCTGGGCCATTTATGGTCATCGAAACAGAAGTCATGTGATGGCTTAAATCAAAACCAGAATACAGTTTTTTAGCATCGTCCAAACAGCAAATAGAAACGCCCGCATTTCCAATTTTACCATACACATCAGGGCGAACTCCAGGATCGTTTCCATACAAAGTAACAGAATCAAAAGCGGTGGAAAGTCTTTTTGCGTCCATGCCCAAACTCACATAATGAAAACGCCTGTTGGTTCTTTCTGGACCTCCTTCACCAGCAAACATTCTTGTAGGATCTTCACCTGTTCGTTTAAAAGGATACAGTCCTGCGGTATACGGAAATTCTCCAGGAACATTCTCCTGTAAATTCCAATGTAATAAATCGCCCCAAGCTTGGTATTTTGGCAATGCAATTTTTGGTATTTGAGAATGCGATAACGATTTGTTATGCGTTTCAATATTGATTTCCTTATCTCGCACTTTAAATGTGTAAATAGGTTGTTTGTATTTTTGAACTTTCTCTTGCCAGTTGATAATTACTTGCCAGTGATGTGGATCAAGATTTAACTTGATTTTTTCAAATTGAGCAATTAAAAGTTTAATAAATTCGATGTCGTCTTGTATGGTTTCGAGGGAAAGAATTTGGTCAGTATCAATGCCTTTTTTTGTGAGAAAAGAGTGCGTTTCTTTTTTTTGTGTCGATACAGTATCACTTTCGGTGATGGATAAAATCGTTTGGTAAATTCCATAAAGTTTTTGAGCCACCACGACTTGAGAGTTTACTTTTTTGTCATAGGCTCTGTTGCTCTCTGCAATTTCCGATAAATAACGAACTCTTGCCGGTGGAATTACAAATATTTTTTCAGACATTTCAGTCGTAATTTCAAACGAAGATTTTAAGTCAGCCCCTGTTTTTTCCACCAACTTGTCCATGAGTTTTTTATACAAGGTATTCATGCCGGGGTCGTTAAATTGCGATGCAATGGTACCATATACAGGGAGGTCGTCTTGATGAATATGCCACAAATTGTTATTGCGCATGTATTGTTTTTTTACATCTCTAACGGCATCTAAAGCGCCCCGTTTGTCAAATTTATTAATGGCAACTAAATCCGCAAAATCCAACATATCAATCTTTTCTAACTGTGTAGCAGCTCCAAATTCAGGCGTCATTACATAGAGAGAAGTATCGGAATGCTCTATGATTTCGGTATCAGATTGCCCAATTCCTGATGTTTCCAAAACAATCAAGTCAAATTCGGCAGCTTTTAAAACCTGTATTGCCTCGTTGACATATTTGGACAATGCTAAATTAGATTGTCGTGTAGCCAAGGATCGCATATAAACACGCTCATTGCTAATGGCATTCATTCGAATTCGATCGCCTAGAAGCGCACCGCCTGTTTTTCTTTTTGAAGGATCAACAGAAATAATTCCGATTGTTTTTTTGGGAAAATCAATTAAAAAACGACGCACTAGCTCATCCACCAAAGAAGATTTTCCAGCACCACCCGTTCCTGTAATTCCTAAGACAGGTGTTTTTGAGTTTTTGTTTTTTGTGTGAATACGGTCTAATGTTGCTTTGGCAATTTTAGGAAAATTCTCAGCAGCAGAAATAATTCGAGCAATGCTCCCAATTTCTTTTTTTGCTAAATGTTCAAGTTCATTATTTAATACATCGCCAATTGCATAATCAGCCTGTTGTACCAAGTCATTAATCATTCCTTGTAAACCTAAAGCGCGTCCGTCATCTGGAGAATAAATTCGGGTAACTCCATAAGCCATTAATTCCTTAATTTCTTCAGGAAGAATAACGCCACCACCACCACCAAAGATCTTAATGTGCGTTGCACCTTTTTCTTTTAGCAAATCATACATGTATTTAAAGTACTCATTATGTCCTCCTTGGTAAGAAGTCATTGCAATGGCATTTGCATCTTCTTGTATGGCACAATTGACCACCTCTTCTACGCTGCGGTCATGTCCAAGGTGAATGACTTCTACACCAGTAGACTGGATGATTCTACGCATAATATTGATTGCGGCATCGTGACCATCAAAAAGTGATGCAGCCGTTACAATTCTTACTTTATGTTTAGGTTTATAAGGTGTAATTTGTTCCATTCGTAAATTTTATAGAAAATTGGGAGTGCAATTTATGAATTTCTTAAAAGAAACGCTATTTTTTTGAATAGTTAATTGAAGTATGTAAAAAAGAAATATATTTGTTTTAGATATTGAAAATAGAAATTTTTATGACATTTGAAGCTCAAATACAACAAGGAATCCCAGAGATTTTGCCCAATAAAAAAGAGTATGAATTAGCCATCAATCATGCACCAAAACGAAAAGACCTTCTATCTTCGATTGAGAAAAAATTAGCAATTAAAAATGCACTTCGCTATTTTGATAAAAAACATCATGCCTTACTATTACCAGAATTTGTGGATGAATTAACTAAATACGGCCGTATTTATATGTATCGATTTCGTCCAGAGTACGAAATGAAAGCGAGAGCTATTTCTGAATACCCAGGAAAATCCACACAAGCAAAAGCAATTATGTTGATGATTCAGAACAATCTGGATTATGCAGTTGCCCAACATCCACACGAATTAATAACGTATGGAGGTAATGGCGCTGTTTTTCAAAATTGGGCACAGTATTTATTAACGATGAAATATTTGTCGGAGATGACAAACAAACAAACGTTGACCATGTATTCTGGCCATCCGATGGGATTGTTTCCTTCTCATAAAAACGCACCAAGAGTTGTGGTGACCAACGGAATGGTCATTCCCAATTATTCCAAACCAGATGATTTGGAAAAAATGAACGCTTTAGGAGTTTCTCAATACGGACAAATGACTGCAGGAAGCTATATGTATATTGGTCCTCAGGGAATTGTACATGGAACTACTATTACTGTTTTAAATGCTTTTCGTAAAATAAAAAAAGAACCCAATGGAAACTTATTTGTGACTTCTGGTCTTGGGGGAATGTCTGGAGCACAACCCAAAGCGGGAAGTATTGCAGGCTGTATTACAGTGTGTGCAGAGGTAAATCCTAAGATTGCACAAATACGTTTAGAGCAAGGTTGGATCGATGAGAAAATTGCTGATCTGGATACCTTGGTTGCCAGAGTGAAATTGGCGAAATCAACCAAAGAAGTTATTTCATTGGCCTACCTAGGAAACGTTGTTGATGTTTGGGAGCAATTTGATGTAGAAGGCATTCATGTCGATTTAGGTTCCGATCAAACCTCTTTACACAATCCTTGGGCTGGGGGATATTATCCAGCCGATATTTCTTTTGAAGCTGCCAATATAATGATGGCGGAAAATCCTGTGTTGTTCAAAGAAAAAGTGCAAGAAACCTTAAAGAGACATGCAAATGCGATTAATAATCACACTGCAAAAGGCACCTACTTTTTCGATTATGGAAATGCTTTTTTATTAGAAGCAAGTAGGGCAGGAGCTGATGTGATGGCGGACAATAAAATTGATTTTAAATATTCCAGTTATGTACAAGACATCATGGGGCCTATGTGTTTCGATTATGGTTTTGGACCTTTTAGATGGGTGTGTGCATCTGGAGATCCAGAAGATTTGGCTAAAACAGATGCAATTGCCTGTAAAGTATTAGAGAAAATAATGCAGCACTCACCCATCGAAATTCAGCAACAAATGGCCGATAATATTCAATGGATAAAAGGCGCACAAAAGAACAACTTGGTAGTGGGGTCTCAAGCTCGAATTTTATATGCTGATGCAGAAGGGCGTGTAAAAATTGCAAAAGCATTTAATAAAGCTATCAAGCGAGGCGAAATTGGAAATGTAATTTTAGGAAGAGACCATCATGATGTTTCTGGAACTGATTCACCTTACCGAGAAACGTCTAATATTTATGATGGTTCTAAATTTACTGCAGACATGGCAATTCAAAATGTTATTGGAGATAGTTTTAGAGGAGCAACTTGGGTTTCCATCCACAATGGAGGAGGCGTAGGCTGGGGGGAAGTTATTAATGGAGGGTTTGGCATGCTTATTGATGGGTCTAAGTCTGCATCGAAGCGATTGGAGTCCATGCTATTTTGGGATGTAAATAATGGAATTTCTAGAAGAAGCTGGGCAAGAAATGAAGAAGCTGTTTTTGCCATAAAAAGAGCAATGAAATTGGAGAAAAAATTAAAAGTTACCTTGCCAAACATCGTGGATGATGCCTTAATAAATTCAGTAATCTAAAAGTATAAATCATGAAAAATTACCTTTTTTTATTCCTTAGTCTTGCGTTTCTAACTTCGTGTTATTCTGTGAAAGTTGTCACAGATTACGACGAGAATGTAGACTTTAACAGCTACAAAACTTTTGCTTTTTATAAGCCAGGTATCGATAAGGCAGACATTTCCGATTTGGATAAGAAAAGAATTTTACGTGCCATTACCTCAGAATTATTGGCAAAAGGATTTACCAAGTCAAAAAATCCAGATATGTTGGTGAGTATTTTTACCAAATCAAGAGAAAAAGTAAACATCAATCAAAATAACATGGGATACGGTTATGGTTGGGGATGGAATCCTTGGATGATGAATGGAATAAATAATAATTTGAGCGTTTCAAGCTATTCAGAAGGTACGCTGTTTATTGATTTTATTGACAAAAAAAAGAAAGAATTGATTTGGCAAGGTTTAGGAACTGGGGCTTTACGCATGCAGAATCGAGAAAAGAAAGCACTTAGGATTAAAGAGTTTGTAAAAGAAATTATTTCTAGGTTTCCACCCGAGACCTCAAAAAAATAAAACTAAAGAGCGCTTCAAGAGCGCTTTTTTTTTGAAGTAAACCACTATTTTTGTAAAATGTACAATAAAAGAATGCCCTTAGAAGAAGGAGATTATTATCTGAATGCGGAAGGTTATCGAGTTTTTACGGAGAAATTCCATTTAAAAAGAGGGTACTGCTGTAAAAGTGGTTGTAAACATTGCCCTTATGGATACGATAAAAAAACAGATACTTTTACCTAGGCAAAAGTATCTGTTTGGGTGTTTTTACATTCGTAAATATTGTTTTTATCTTTTTTATTTTAAATCTAGCGAACAGAAAAATCGTAGCTGTTGTTTAATATGCTTATTTTTAATGGTCTAATGGAATTTAATTTCAAAAACCCAAAAGAAAACCTCTTTTTCTATCGCTCTTGAAAAAGAGACGTTCAATATCTATTTCTTTGATGTATTGCATTTGTATGGGTGCTTTTTTTGCGTTTCTTTCAGAAAGTCACTTCATTTGATTTCTATAAAACAACCCCATGAAAAATTTATTTACTTACTTATTCTTTATATCCTCTTTTTTTTTAAACGCGCAAGAAACCGTTGAGGATGATTTTGAAGGAAATGGTACAATTACTTCTTGGGAGGGTGATGATTGTGGTATCGATACCGCATTTACAAATCCTTTTCAAACTGGAATTAATACTTCGAATACCGTTTTAAAATATACAGATTCTGGAGGGAATTATGCCAATGTCCGTTTCGATACACCCATTAATTTTGATTTATCTATAAACCATACTTTTTCTTTGAAAATATATGTTCCTGCAAGCAGTATTACAGGGAATGAAACCAATCAACTCTCCTTAAAATTGCAAAATGGAAACATAGGGTCTGTTTGGGAAACTCAAACTGAAATCATTAAGACACTTGTTTTAGACCAATGGCAAACAATTACATTTGATTTTGAAAATGATAATTACTTGAATTACAATTCAGGTTCTGGAGCACCAACTGAAAGAACTGATTTTAATCGTGTATTAATCCAAGTGAATAGCGAGGATAACACCAATAATGTTACTGCTTATATCGATGATTTTTTATACGATGGGGTTTTAGAAGACAACTCAGGAACTGGGTCGGGCAACGATCCTATTTATGACGAATTAATATGGTCAGATGAGTTTGATGGCACAGGAGCAATTGATTCAAATAAATGGTTCCATCAAACACAATTGCCTTCTGGAGGGAGTTGGTATAATGGAGAAATACAACATTACACAAACAGAACAACAAATACCTATCTTTCTAATGGAGCAATGCATTTAGTTGCTAAAAAAGAAGCATTTACCGATCAAGGTCAAACCAAACAATATACATCTGCAAGGTTAAATTCAAAAATAGCGTTTACTTACGGTAAGGTAGAGGTGAGAGCAATTTTGCCAACAGGAGTGGGTACATGGCCCGCAATTTGGATGTTGGGGAAAAACATTACCGAAACTGGAGCCTATTGGCAAACGCAAGGATATGGAACGACATCTTGGCCAGCTTGTGGTGAAGTGGATATTATGGAGCATTGGGGTACAAACCAAAACTTTGTACAAAGTGCTATGCATACCCCTTCGAGTTCTGGAGGAACGGTAAATCATGGAGGGCAAACCATTTCAACAGCTTCTACCGCCTATCATGTGTATTCCTTAGAATGGTATCCAGAAAAAATGGTTTTTAAAGTAGACGGAGTGCATCATTATACCTATCAGCCAGAAGTAAGAAACTCGAGCACATGGCCTTTTGATGCAGATCAATACATTTTGCTAAATACAGCTATTCAGCCCAGTATTACTTCGTCATTTACACAAAGCGATATGATTATAGATTATGTAAGAGTCTACCAAGAAGCAACAGCATCAGTAAATGAAGTTGCGAATTTGGACGCTATAAAAATATATCCGAATCCGGTCGAGAACAATGTAACGATTCAAATACAGCCAAATCTTATTGGTGTTAAAGCGACCGTTTACTCTTTGTTAGGGAAAGAAATCACTTCTTTTGTGCAAAACACTTCAACAGAAGAATACGATTTATCAAAACTTAAAAAAGGAGTTTATATTCTTAAATTCGATTCAAAAGGATTGTCCTCCACATATAAGATTCTTAAAATGTAAGATTTAATCAAGTTATTTTTTATTGGTACTATTTATTTTAGTATATTTAAGTGCCTCAAATAAGAATGATGTCTCGTATTAATCAATTACTTAGCTATAAAAAACACCTAGAGGAACGGTATCGAAAGCTTCTGGAAAGATCAGATAATTACCGGTATATTGATGAAAATAAAAGCGACAATGCTGCTTTTAAGGCTATGAAAATTCTAAGTAAAATAAATAAAGTTTCTTATTTAGAGAAAGAATTCTCTTAACACTTCTTTTGAAGAGAGCTAAATAGAACTCTCGCTTAAAATTGCTGCCATTTGCTGCTGTAACTCCGCTGCTTTATCTGAAGCTGCGTTTGCGAAACTTTTGTCATCTGCCGCATAAATGATACCGCGAGAGGAATTGATAAGTAAGCCAATGTTTTCCGACAAACCATATTTGCAAACCTCTTGTAAATTACCGCCTTGTGCACCCACACCAGGAACTAATAAAAAAGAAGTTGGAATAATTTTTCTAATCTCTTTGAAATAGGCAGCTTTTGTAGCGCCCACAACGTACATTAAATTCTCTGAATTTTTCCAAGATTTTGAAGTTTCCAAAACATGTTGATACACTTCTTGGTCATTGATTTTTTTTGTTTGAAAATCAAAGGCTCCTTCATTGGAGGTTAAGGCTAAAAGAATGGTGTGTTTATCTTCAAATGCTAAAAAAGGTTCCACAGAATCTTTTCCCATATAAGGAGCAACGGTTACAGAGTCAAAAGCCAAGTCTTCAAAAAAAGCTTTTGCATACATGCTTGAAGTATTGCCAATGTCTCCACGTTTTGCATCTGCAATCGTAAAGATTTCTGGATAGCTTTCGTTGAGGTATGCAATTGTCTTTTGTAAAGAAACCCAACCCTTAATCCCATAAGCTTCATAAAAAGCAGTATTAGGTTTGTAGGCAACACAGAGATGATTTGTTGCATCTATAATCGCTTTGTTAAAAGCAAAAATAGGATCTTCCTCTTGTAGTAAATGTGTTGGAATTTTAGTCATATCGACATCTAAACCAATGCATAAAAAAGATTTCTTTTTGTGTATTTCAGCAACCAATTGTTGTGTTGTCATCTTTGCGAATAAAAGTTTTGTAAAGGTACATTTTTTTAGGACTTTCTGCTATCTTTGTCTTGATGATTGGCTATATTTTTAACAAAATTTTCTACGGATTTCTCACCCTGTTTGGAGTTGTAACAGTAATTTTTTTTCTTTTCAACCTTTTAGGTGACCCCTCAAGGATGCTTTTGGATCAACGTCAAGACACAGCGCAGTTAAAGGCAATTCAGCATAAATATGGATTTGATAAGCCATTGCTGACTCAATATTTTTATTATTTAAATGATGTTTCTCCAATTTCTATTCACAGCAATTCAAAGGAGAGTTACACCAATTTGTTAGCGAATAAATTCTCCTATAAATCTCTTTTTTCGATGCGAGATCAAACCCTTGTTTTGAAATTTCCTTACTTAAGAGAGTCGTTTCAGAAAAGTGGTAAAAAAGTGTCTGCCGTTATTAGCGAAACACTACCCAATACAGCTGTTTTAGCCTTGTCAGCAATTACAATCGCCATTATTATCGGAATGTTACTAGGTATCTTATCTGCCATTTATAAAGATTCTTTTTTCGATAGAATTACAGCAATCATTAGTACCTTAGGAATGAGTGTTCCTTCCTTTTTCTCTGCAATTTTGTTTGCGTGGTTTTTTGGCTTTGTCTTACATGAGTTTACAGGTTTAGAGATGACGGGAAGTTTGTATGAAGTTGATGATTTTGGAGAAGGAAGTACCCTGCAGCTTAAAAACCTACTCTTGCCAGCCATTGTTTTAGGAATTAGACCTTTGGCAGTCATCATTCAATTAATGCGAAATTCTTTGTTAGAAATTCTGAATGAAGATTATGTAAGAACTGCCAAAGCTAAAGGCTTAAGTACCTTTAACGTTATTAGAAAACATGCTCTTAAAAACGCATTGAACCCAGTAATCACTGCAATTTCTGGTTGGTTTGCTTCCATGTTGGCAGGCGCTGTTTTTATTGAATATATTTTTAATTGGAATGGACTTGGAAAAGAAATTGTGAATGCATTAAATACTTTAGATTTACCTATTATTATGGGAAGCGTATTGGTAATTGCCAGTTTGTTTATCATTATTAACATCCTAGTAGATATTATTTATAGTTGGTTAGATCCAAGAATTAGACTTCAATAATTATGAAAAATTATATTCCAATATTCATTCTTGCAGTTTTTTTTTCAAGTTGTAATTTTGAAACACCGACACAATTTTCAGAAACAGCGAAGACAGATGTTTTAAATTCGTTAAGTGGTGGAAAAGCAAGTTTTAAAGAGGTCATTGGGCAATACCAAGGCAAAAAAGTCTTGATCGACATTTGGGCTTCGTGGTGTGCAGATTGCGTCAAAGGAATGCCAACAATAAAGCGTTTGCAAAGAGAATTTCCAGAAGTCGTTTTTTTATTTCTATCCGTAGATAAAAAAAACACCGCATGGAAAAGAGGAATTCAACGCTTTGAAATGATAGGAGAACATTATAATTTACCAAAAGGAATGCGCAAAGGAGATTTTGTAGATTTCGTTAATTTAAAATGGATACCGCGGTATATGGTCATCGATGAAATAGGTGAGATCTCTCTTTTTAAAGCAACAAACTCATCCGATAAGAGTATTGAATCTGCATTGAGAAAAATCCAATAAATCGTTATCGTAACTATTTCTTTTTCACGCCCTTTTTTCCTATTCCATTTCTTAATTTTACATTTTTAAAATCGACTAAACACTACAAGTATGAGAACTAAAATTGTTGCAGGAAACTGGAAAATGAATAATACTATTGAAGAAACAGCAATACTAATCAATACGCTTCAAGCCTCTTTGAAAGACCTTTCTTTAGAGAATACGAGAGTTTTGGTGGCACCCACTTTTGTAAATCTATCCGCTGGTGTTGAAAATGCCAAAGATTCTAAAATTGAAGTAGTCGCACAAAACATGCATCAAGCAAAAAATGGTGCCTTTACAGGTGAAATTTCTGCAGACATGTTAAAAAGTGTTGGTGTTGTTTCTGTGATCTTAGGACACTCAGAAAGAAGAAACTATTTTGGTGAAACAGATGCGCTTTTAGCCGAAAAAGTAAATACAACTATAGAAAACAATATGGAAGCAATTTTCTGTTTTGGAGAATTGTTAGAAGACCGTAAGTCAGGAAACCACTTTAGCGTAGTAGAAAGTCAATTAAAAAATGGCTTGTTCCATTTAGAAGCTGAAGCATGGAAAAACATTGTATTGGCATATGAGCCAGTTTGGGCAATTGGTACTGGCGAAACAGCCAGTCCGGAACAAGCACAAGAAATGCATGCTTTTATTCGTAACATTATTAAAGAACAATACAATGCGCAAGTAGCAGATGCTGTTTCTATTTTATATGGAGGTAGTGTGAAGCCAGCAAATGCGGTAGATATCTTTTCGAAACCAGATGTAGATGGGGGATTGATTGGTGGAGCCGCTTTAAATGCAGTAGATTTCACTGCAATCATTAAAGCAATTTAAAAGAAGTTATTCAACGCTCTTTTAAAGAAAAGGAATAAATTTGCATCGAGATTTTTGAAATCTTGATGCATTTTTTTTTGAATAGAATTAGCACTTATTTATGGACAATATTTACATAGAATATAATTTTACAGTAAACCCAAAAGAACCCGCAACCGAGATTTTAATTGCAGAGTTGGGCAATGTTGGTTTTGAGAGTTTCGTAGAAAATGAAAATGGCGTTACTGCCTACATTCAAAAAGACAATTGGAACGATACCCTCTTAGAAGCTATTTTTGTATTAAATTCGGATGAGTTTTCAATTGATTACAAGCAGCATGAAGTTGCCCAAACCAATTGGAATGCAGAATGGGAAAAAAATTTCGAAGCCATTGAGGTAGACGAAATGGTAAGTATTCGTGCCCCGTTTCATGTAAATCCGAATTTGAAATACGATATTGTAATTGAACCAAAAATGAGTTTTGGTACCGGTCATCATGAAACCACACACATGATGGTGCAACATTTATTGCAGTTAGAGTTGAGAAATAAAAAAGTGTTGGATATGGGTTGTGGTACTGGGATCTTGGCTATTTTTGCCGAGATGAGAGGCGCAAAACCAACTGATGCGATTGATATTGACAATTGGTGTTACTTAAATTCAATTGAAAATGTAGATCGAAACAACTGCGAACATATTGTTGTTTTTGAAGGAGATTCGGCTCTTTTAACAGATAAGAAGTACGACGTAATTATTGCAAACATCAACCGAAATATTTTATTGATGGATATGGAGATTTATACAAATTGTTTGAATGAAAATGGTGTTTTACTTCTAAGTGGTTTTTACAACAAAGACATTGCAATGATTGATGCAGAAGTTTCTAAATATCAATTGAAATTAGAAACAACCTTTGAAAGAAATAATTGGGTTGCTTTAAAATATAATAAGTTGTAATTTTGTGAGGATGATGAGTACCAAAGAAAAAATACAAGAAGCAATAGATACACTTGAGCAAGAAGTATTTCAGCATGAAATTGTTTTGCACAATGATGATGTAAATACCTTCGATTATGTCATTGATTCTTTAATTGCTGTTTGTGACCATACCTTAGAACAAGCAGAACAATGTGCCTATTTGGTGCATTACAAAGGGAAATGCACAGTAAAATCAGGTGAGTTTAAAGAGTTAGAGCCAAAATGCTCTAAATTATTACAATTAGGCCTGTCTGCCGAATTAATTTAAATCATGGAAAATATCTTTAAATATTATCAGTTTTCAGCATTTTTTAAGGATGAGTCTGAAGTTTTTTCAGGCAATCAAATTGCGTATACAGAACTGAATAAAACCCATTACTTAATTTTTGAGAACAAAGAGGATAGTTATACACTTTTTGTTTCAAAGTACGGTTCCAGGCATGAAATTGGAAAACTCAAACCCGAAATTTTAGAAATGGTTGTTGAAAACTACGACAAATCAATTCCGGAACACAGAGTTGCCTTAAGAAGGTATTTGGGGTAGAGAGGTTGACGTATTGATTCTTGTCTTAGATTCAATTAGAGTCCATTTTAGATATAATTAAAAGCAACTAACTTATTATGAGTTATTAGCTTTTTTTTTTTGAGACCATGACTGAAATACAATAATCCCTTTATAAGGGCTTACGGTAGCTTTTTAAAATATGAACTTTCCTTTTTAAATAACTCTAGAACAAATTCTAACGTGTGTTGATGTTCTTATGACACGGACTTCATAGGTTCCGTTTGTGTCTTCTGCTGGGGCTAATGCCAGCGTTACTTTTTTCTTAACACAGCCTGAACTATAACAGACTCCATGGTCTGTCTACCCATCTGGGCATGACGATGCTCTAAGGTTTTGTAAATTTTTAGTATCATTGGTAAGTGGTAAAATCTTAACGATATTGTTATTCATTTTAAGAATAAAACCAAAGAGTTTTTGGTCGTTTTTTTCTTGCTTACTAAACAACTCTTCACTTATTAGGGTTGCTAATTTTGCTAGTTCTTTTTTATTATGAACTTCAAATGTGAAATCAAGGTTAATAGCATTTACATCTGTAAAGTCTAATTCCATCTTATCCAAATGAGTTATTTCTAAATTTTCATGTTCAGAATCAACGCAATTTATCATAAAACATAGTGTAATTAATAAAATTAATTTTTTCATAATGATTGGTTTTAAGATTAAGCTAAATTTGTGTTAAAAAATTATAATTTTGGATTGTATCTGAATTTTTAAAAGAAAAAATAAAATATGTAGTATGCTCCATTTAGATAAATTCAAATAAAAATGAACTAATGTGATAGAATTAATTATAAGAATATGAAAGACAATGAATAGTTGTAAAATAAAATTTAAAAAGCTCAGCAGTAAGACCACCTAACTTATTGATAGTTAGTTTTTTTTATTACAGGTAGGGTTCAGTTATAATTAGATGGAGAGAGGTACATAAAAAGACATCAATACTTATAAGTTCCTACTGCGCCACTTTAGTTAAGTTTAAAGCAAAAAAAAGAGTTACAATTTAATGTAACTCTTTAATTATCAATTTGTGACCATGGCTGGATTCAAACCAGCAACCTCTTGAGCCGTAATCAAGTGCGCTATTCAGTTGCGCCACATGGCCTTTTTGCGGGTGCAAATATAGAAGCAATTTTTAAATAAGAAAAGCTATTTGTTGTTTTTATGAATTAATTTCTTCTTTGTAGCTTTCAATAATGGTGGTGGCCTTTTCTAAGTCGGTATTTAAGATGAATAATTCGACCATTCGACCCAATGTACCAAAGCCTGCTATGTTGCCAGAGTTGATGTGATCCTTTGTAATCGATCCAATATCAGCGTCTTCTAAACGAATTTCTAAGCCTTTTACAATGATTGAAGATTCTGAAAATACTTTGACATGTGCTGTTGTCATAATTTTTAGTTTTAATCGATTGCGTTCATGGTAACAAAAGCTCTCCATCCAATAATTGCTAATTGGAATTTTGATGCTTTAGAAATGTCTAATTGCTTTTTGGTAAAAGACGGAAAGACGACTTTGTTCAATTTTGCAATCACTTTGAAAATTTGTTTTTTCATTACTGTTTTGTTTGTAGCCAAATTTACTGAAAAATAAACAACTCAACCTTTTACAGGGTGAGTTGTTTTGTAGGAGGATCTATTTTTTTCTTTTCCATCATTTTCTTCGCTAATTCTGCGCCAATTAAAGACTCTAATAAGCTGCCATTGCTACTTCCCTTAGAGCCTTCAATATAAGTAGTAGGGAGTCTTAATTCTTTAATCTGTTCTGCGACACCAACAGCAGTTCTATATTCCCATTCTGCTTTTTCTTGCGGAGTTAAACCTGCACTTACTAATTTTGCGTTTTCGTAGTATTGTGCTTCTGCAGCAACTTTTTTACTTTTGGATTTATACAATTCCACCTCGTACTGTTTCTTCTCTTTAATTAAGTTAAAACCTGCAACTTTCGCTTCTGTTTCTGCTTCAATGGTTTGCTGAATTTGAATTTTTTCCAAATGTGCTCTTTCTTTTGCTTTTTCTGACTCTCCTTTAACCACCTCTTTTTTTGCTCTATAATATTCGCGTTCGGCTTGCTGTTTTACTAACTGTGTTTGAGCAACTTCATTTTTTTGCAAATCCAAACGCTCATCAAAGGAGGCTTCCCAATCAATCCCTGTAACCTGTGCTTGATATATTTTTAAGCCATATTGTTTTAAGGTGTTCGATTTGTCTCTAACAATATTATCATCGGCATTTCGTTTAATTCTGAATTTCTTTTGTTTGCTCGATTTTCCAACTTTAATTTTTCTAATTGTTGACGTGTCACCCACAATTTTACTTAAATTTTCTGCTTCGTAATATTGCTCTACTTGATACATTCCGTTTTCTAATTGATCTCTAAAATACCCATCAAAATCAGAAGCTTGTCCAGAAATATAGTCTTGTGCATCCATTAATTTACAGGTGTTTTTAATTGCAGCATCAATGTTTGGCATGACCCTTCCAAAAATTAATTTGGACTCACTTTTATTTCGATCGGCCATGTTTAGAAAAACACTTTCGTCATTGATGTTTACACCTACAATAACAGAGGTGCTTATCTCTGCTTTAATGGCATCGCTAAATTCCCATTTCTGTGCCTTTCTGTTGTACATTCCAGCACCGCTTTTAGGTAATGTTATCTCTTTATTGATAATGATATCTTTAATAGAGGTTTCATAGGATAGTGGAATGATTCTTCCCCACCATTTCATTTTAAGTCCCTGGGTTGTAATCATTTTGTCTCCACCTGTTACAAATTGTACAGCATAAGCGGTTCCAGCATCTGCGTAAAAGAACATTCCAGTAATAATGCTCATTAAGATGCCTAAAAAAGTAATTTGTAAACTCCGGGCTTTCGTGATTTTATTGAGTACTGTGTTGTTCTTAAAGATTACTTTAAGAAAGAGAGAGCATACTCCAATAATAATTAATAAAATTCCAATAAATGTTAGCATAGTAATTGTTTTTAGTAGTTTATATTAAAATAAATTTCCAATAAAAATTGGGCGATCCATAGGATCCGGTTTGCGATAATTACAATCATGGTTTATATGTTTTTGTTTGTAAAATAGTGCAATTTCGAAATTGTAATATCAATATATGTTTATTGTAACCTTGTCTCCAACTATTTTAGGAACTATTAATCAAACTGATTTAACATTTATAATAAAAAATAACAATTTGATTATAATATAGAATATATTGTCCTACGATAAGGTTTCATTTCGTAATTTAAAATAAGTTTAAATGTTATATACTGTTAGGAAGTAAAGGGTTTTTTCTTATCCATTTTAGAAAAACGATGTAAAAACCCCTTTTTTTTAGTCTTTTTTCACCTTTTGATCTTTTCGTTTTATTAAAACTGATAAAAATGTATCTTCGCTAAAAAATAAAATACATGAATTTTTTATTCATAATTGGAGGTCTGGTGTTGTTGATCTTTGGAGGGAACTGGTTGTTAAAAGCTGCGGTTGCTTTGTCCTTAAAATTAAACATTCCTAAAATAGTTATTGGTATGACTGTGGTTTCTTTTGCTACTTCTGCACCTGAGCTCATTGTAAGTTTAAAAGCAGCTTTAAACGGTGCTCCAGATTTAGCCCTAGGAAATGTAATTGGTTCCAATATTGCGAATTTAGGTTTCGTTTTAGGAATCACTTTGTTATTTGGGACAATGCAGATTCAGAAAAGCTTTTATAAAACAGATTGGCCGTTAATGATGCTTGCTTCCTTGTTGTTGTATTTCTTTTTAGCTGGCGACCAGGTGATTGTTCGCTATGAAGGAATTATTTTGTTTACAATGCTAGTGTTATTTTTAGTGTATTTGTTATGCTTTCAAAAGACAGCTCTTGTAGATGAACTCCCAGAAGATGAGGATTCGCTGTCTGTCTTTTATATTCTGTTTTATCTAGTTATCGGAGGCGTTGGTCTTTGGGCTGGATCTGAATTGTTGGTGAAAGGGGCAAAAGCAATGGCCGAAGATTTTGGAGTGAGTCAACGTATTATTGCAGTAACTGTAGTTTCTGTTGGGACTAGTATTCCCGAATTGTCAGCTTCCATCATTGCTGTTTTAAAGAAGGAAAAAGCAATTTCATTAGGGAATTTAATTGGATCAAATATTTTTAACATTTTGGCTGTTTTAGGAATCACTTCTATGGTAACTCCAATAGCGCTTTCAGATTTAGGATTACTGACGAATGACATCTTCTGGATGTTGGGAATCTCCTTTTTGATTTTACCGTTCGTCTTCTTGCCAAAAAGGTTTCAGTTAAATTGGAAACACGGTGTTGTATTGCTAGGACTCTATGGAACTTTTATTTACAGAACGCTTTAAAATAATTAGTGCATAAAAAAAGGCTCGCAAATTGCGAGCCTTTTTTGTGAATTTATTTAAAAAATCTAGCTAATATTCGCCGATTTTACTGTTTTGATGATTCTACCAGCAATTTTATATGGATCACCATTTGAAGCAGGTCTTCTATCTTCTAACCAACCTTTCCAGCCTTTCTCAACGGTAATAATTGGAATTCGAATCGAAGCTCCTCTATCAGAGATTCCATAAGAGAAATCGTGAATAGAAGCCGTTTCATGATCACCCGTTAAACGTTGGTCATTAAACTCACCATATACCTCAATATGTTCTTTTACTACCGGTCTAAATGCTTCACAAATTTTCTCATACGTTTCTTGAGAACCACATTCTCTTAAAACAGTATTTGAAAAGTTAGCATGCATACCAGAACCATTCCAATCCAATTCTTTTCCTAATGGTTTTGGATGATAGTCAATATAATAACCGTATTGTTCTGTTAAACGATCTAATAAGTAACGAGAAATCCAAATTTCGTCACCCGCTTGTTTTGCGCCTTTTGCAAATAATTGGTATTCCCATTGTCCAGAAGCAACCTCTTGGTTAATTCCTTCAAAGTTTAAGCCAGCGTCAATACATAAATCTGCATGCTCTTCAACTAAAAGTCTACCATGTGTATTTTTTCCTCCAACCGAACAGTAATACATTCCTTGTGGAGCAGGATAACCACCAATAGGGAATCCTAAAGGCAATTGTGTTTTGGTATCCATAATAAAATATTCTTGCTCAAATCCAAACCAGAAATCGTTGTCTTCATCTTCAATCGTTGCTCTTCCGTTAGAAACGTGCGGAGTACCGTCAGCGTTTAAAACTTCCGTCATTACTAAATATCCATTTCTTCTTGTAGGATCTGGATAGATTGCAACAGGTTTTAACAAACAATCAGAAGCACCTCCAGAAGCTTGTTTGGTAGACGAGCCGTCAAAAGACCAGTTGTCTAATTCTTCAATAGTTCCTTGAAAGTTTTCATGTTCTTCTACTTTGGTTTTACTCCTCATGTTCTGAGTTGGGTAATAACCATCTAACCAAATGTATTCTAATTTAATTTTTGCCATTGTAAAGAATTATAAATGAATAATATTAACACTGCAAAAATGAAAATTTTTGACGAGGTATCAAAAAAATAGGGGGTAAAATGACAAAAATGTTAATAAAATTATTTAATCCCTAAAATTGAAAGGGTATATTTGTATTATTAAATTTTATTCAATCAAAAATTACTCATATGTCAATCATTCGTTTTAATGCTTTACAAGAAACGCTCAATAGAAAACCAATTAAAATAGTAGAATCTGAAAAAAGATCTACTTTGTTTGGAAAAAACGTTTTTAATAAAAATGCGATGCAGCAATATTTAACGAGTACTGCCTATGAGAGTGTTATGGATGCAATTGTTCATGGCAAAAGAATAGACCGTAAAATTGCAGATCAAGTAGCGGTGAGTATGAAAGATTGGGCAATGTCTAAAGGAGCGACGCATTATACACATTGGTTTCAACCGTTAACAGGTGCCACCGCAGAAAAACATGATGCTTTTTTCGAATCGATCAACGGAAGTTTGGCAGTAGAAAAATTTGATGGAGAACAGTTGGTACAACAAGAACCCGATGCGTCTAGTTTTCCAAATGGAGGTATCAGAAATACTTTCGAAGCAAGAGGGTATACCGCATGGGATCCAACATCGCCAGCGTTCGTTTATGAAACGACCTTGTGTATTCCGACTATTTTTGTGTCCTACACAGGAGAAGCTTTGGATAATAAAACACCTTTGTTAAGAGCTTTACAAGCTGTTGACACAGCAGCAACCGCTGTTTGTAAATATTTTGATAAAAATGTATCGAAAGTAAATGCAACCTTAGGGTGGGAACAAGAATATTTTTTAATTGACGAAGCATTGGCATTGTCAAGACCCGATATTCAAATGACGGGTAGAACTTTGCTAGGGCATTCTCCAGCCAAAGGTCAACAATTAGACGATCATTACTTTGGCACCATTCCAGCTCGCGCAATGAGTTTTATGCAAGACTTAGAACAGGAGTGCATGTTGTTGGGGATTCCTGTAAAAACAAGACACAATGAAGTAGCACCAAATCAGTTTGAATTGGCACCTATTTTTGAAGAAGCCAATTTAGCAGTAGATCACAACTCCTTATTAATGGATGTGATGGAAAAAGTGTCTAAACGTCACCATTTTAAAGTATTGTTTCACGAAAAGCCATTCGCAGGCATCAATGGTTCTGGGAAACATAACAATTGGTCGTTGTCATCAGACAGGGGCGTCAATTTGTTAAGTCCTGGAAAAACCCCAATGAAAAACTTACAATTCTTAACGTTTTTTGTAAACACCATCAAAGCCGTATACGAAAATCAAGAACTGTTAAGAGCCTCCATCGCTTCAGCAAGCAATGACTATCGATTGGGTGCTAACGAAGCCCCACCAGCAATTATGTCGGTAT
>TARA_B110000208_G_scaffold31230_1_pt1 | contig 23237 bp, 23 predicted proteins | sample TARA_B110000208 | Tara Oceans TARA_B110000208 (sample SAMEA4397426) | marine metagenome | biome: Polar Biome; feature: [SRF] surface water layer (ENVO:00010504); material: water (ENVO:00002006), including particulate matter (ENVO:01000060) such as... | depth 5 m
TGCAGGAGTGGATGACTCAGCACAGACTCCAACTGGACAAAAAAGCAGCCTACACCTTAGCGAGCTGTCATGCAGATCATGAGACGGCAAAGCGCATGGCTATAACTGCTGGAGAATACCTTACTGCTGTGGACGGCCAAATGAAACTACATGGCTTAACGTGCGTTACCAAAGTGGTAAATAGCATAGGATATACCGCTCAAACCCTGCGAGTAATGGATGATGATTCGTTAGTTCGTCTACTAGGCCCAGACCGGGTTGGCCGGTTGGCATGCGGATTCGTTGAATAGGCGCTTTTAATAGCTGCGCTTAACGTTGAACGGCTTGCCGTGAAACTTTCAGTGCAAACACCATCGGTGCTTTGTGTTCCCCTATGCATTGGACTGTCTGCAGACTCATAGGCGGCGGTTAGCGACTCGCGAAGAGTAGGGAGCCCAAAGGGCGAGCGAAGCGAAGAGTGGCGCGCAGCGCCGCCCTTAGACGCAGAGACAGACTACTGCGCGGACGAATCAAGCCCCCTACCCTTCAAAACAAGGTTCCAAAACTCTGAAACGCAAATCTCGGATCCGTAATGTAGAATCGGGGAAAGCCCCCCTTTTCAGTTAAGGGTACCTACATAGATGATGCGCAAACTAACTAAAAATAATATTATTCATTTTTAGTTGGTTATGCTTGGTAGGTGAGACACATAACTTTACCCTACAGTTGATTTATATATTCTTTTAGTCATTCGTGAGTCGCTGACTTGGTGGCATCGATAGAATAATTTTTCAGAGTTATACAGAGCCTAGGTTTAAAAGTATGTAATCGACATGAAATTAGCTTACCGAACTAAATGCTTGGCATAATGGACAGCATATTATAAAAATGCCACGCTAATATCGCTTGTTTGTCGGGAACCTAAATATTTGAGAAAACTATTCTGCATTTCGGTCGTATGTTTCCGAGCTAATCGTTCGGCTAGGTCAGCATCTTGCATCTCAATAGCTGTAATCATTAACTCGTGGTGGTCAATCATCTGAGGGGGAAATACATTATTGTACCTTTCAAAATACAACCGCATTGGCCTCTGCCCCTCGGCTAATAACTTTAGATACGTTTGTTCTAGGTAACGGTTATTAGCTGCGCTAGCAATCGCCATATGGAAATCACTGTTACCTTGAATCATTCCAAGTAGATTGCCTGCTTCTACATGCACGGCGTATTTACGCTGTTCTTCTTTAATTTGAAAAAGTTCTTCATCAGTTCGTTTAATTGCCGCCAAACGCGTTACGGTGCGCTGTATCAAGTCTATTGCATCAACATATTGTGGGAATTCTTCAATGCGCAAGGGAGCAACGATTGTTCCTTTGTTAGGCAAAGTTTGTAATAAAGACTCAGCCACTAGCCGCACCATAGCTTCCCTAACCGGTGATCTAGACACTCCGAATCGAGTTGCAAGGCGTGTTTCATCCAGTAATTCACTAGGCTGCAAGGCTAATGAAAGTATTTCATTGCGTAGGGTTTTATAAATCATCGCCGCACCAAAGCCTTTGCTGCTTATTTGTTTTTCTGTAGTGGTGCTTCGCAGAGTCATGTCAGAATTCCTGAAAATTGTTAGATATTATTCCACTTTGAATCATTGAATTCAATGGCAAAGTTATATAAAATAATTATGTATACAAATTGTCGGCAGTGCGTTAGTAAAACAATTGCCTTGCTGTCTATATTTATTATGAGATTTGAAAGGGTTTACACATCCACTATTCTCCTTAGCAATACCCTGGTGCAATTGAGTGGGATCTTTATGCCCTAGTGCAGGGCGGTAAGTTTTATTTTGAGCCGCAAGGGCGCCAAGCTGGAAGGGTTCGCGCACCGTTTTTATCTATGGATGATTGTTTAAAGAAAAATATGGTCGAAATTCCTGCAGACCCCGTACAAATTTAAGCTCCATTTTTAATTCATAGGTGTTAAATTATGACTGACCTCCTGAGTAAAGAAGAATATGTAGCGATTGCTGGCAATATTAAGTTCCCAATATTGCCCTTTATCAATGGCCAATATCAAAAACCTGCAGCTGGCAACACGATGGTTACTATTAACCCTGCTACGGGTGAGACCTTGGCCCATGTTTATGCTTGCGATAGTAAAGATGTAGATTATGCGGTACTAGTGTCACGTATCGCCTTTGATACGGGAGTTTGGTCGCAGAAGCACCCAACTGAGCGCAAGGCTGTGCTGTTGAAGTTAGCACTTTTGATTGAGGAAAATCAGCGGGAGTTGGCGGTGCTTGAAAGCTTGGAAAGTGGTAAGCCTATCAGTGAGTGCGTACTGACAGATTTACCGGAAACTATTTCGACGATTCAGTGGCATGCCGAGGCTATTGATAAGATGTATGATCAAGTTTCACCTGCGAATGCGGATGGGATAGGTCTTATCGTGCGCGAGCCGTTGGGTGTTGTAGCCTGCGTATTGCCTTGGAATTTCCCTTTAATGATGCTGGCATGGAAAATTGGTCCCGCGTTGGCGGGGGGCAACAGTGTTATTGTTAAGCCTGCCGAGCAAACGTCTATGACAGCTCTCCGAATCGCCGAGCTTGCATATGAAGCAGGCATTCCAGCTGGTGTTTTGAACATTCTGCCAGGCATGGGGCCAGAGGTTGGTGAACCCATTGGTCGTCATTCTGGTATTGCAGCCGTATCATTCACAGGTTCGACTGAAATCGGGCGTTTATTTTTGCAATTTTCGGCACAAAGTAACCTCAAAAAAGTGGTTTTAGAATGTGGCGGCAAAAACCCATCCATCGTCTTGTCTGACGCGGAAAATCTAGATAGTGTTGCGGACCATGTCGTGTACGCTGCCTTGTGGAATATGGGTCAAAACTGCACGGCTAACTCACGGCTTATTGTGCATAAGTCTCTGCAAGACGAACTATTGGTTAAGATTAAAGAAAAACTACTTGATTGGCATACAGGCGATCCATTAGACCCGAAAAACAATCTGGGTGCTATTATTTCGACAGAGCAATATGAAAAAATTCTAGGTTATATCGAATCAGCCAAACAGGAAGGTGCGCAGTTAGTCTGCGGGGGCAGTGCTGTCGCTGGCCCTGGCCTATTTATCGAACCCACTTTATTTATGGGTGTTACGGCGGATATGACCATTGCTCAAGAAGAGGTTTTTGGTCCTTTATTTGGCGTGATGGTAGTTGATAGTGATAAAGAAGCTATTAGGCTTGCCAATGATACCTGTTACGGCCTTCAGGCTTCTTTGTTTACCTCAAGTGTGACTAAGGCGCATCGATACGGCAGAGCATTACAAGCAGGTACTGTGTCCGTAAATTGCTATGGAGAAGGCGATATTACAACTCCATTTGGCGGCTATAAGTTGTCTGGCTTTGGAGGGCGAGATAATTCGCTCATGGCACATGATCAATATACCGAAACCAAAACTATTTGGATTGATATTTCCGGCGAGATATCTGACTAACAGACCGCTAGAATTGTTCTGGTCAACTTAAGTTGCCTATGTGATATTTCCATCCGCTCAATCCGGTGGTGATATGGTTTTTTGAATCCCTAGGTGTTAAGTCTCACCTAATGCCCTATCAAGGTGGTGTAGACCTGAATGCTCCATACCTAGCCAGCTCTATGGTTGCTAGCTACTGGAGTTATGCGTTTAATCTAATAAAAGAAGGGCTATGTTCAAATGCTCAAGACATTCATAGCCAAATGGAATTATAGAGACCTTTGCACGATTGCGAGACATTGGCCTTGGAATTTTTTTATGTGTATTTTTAGGAAAAAATGGAAAAACACACCTTATTTCGCCTTAATTAATGCGTCACTAGGTCAATTTATGGAGCATATTACCATTTTTTAGGCACAACTTGCCTGGCGTATCGACAATCCTCTTTTAATTTTATGCTCCACGCACATCAATTCAAACCGTGTGTGGTTGAGGATTAACCCCGTATAGTGCACTTTGGCCATGGTGTAGCGCAGCTTAGGTAAGCTAAAGACCCGCTCAACAGTACTAAGTGTGCCTGAGTACAGCCAGGTTAAACTGTTTGCTTTTCGTCGTCAGTGGCTTGTCTCTGTACGCTCACTCTCAACCTTATGCTCCTTCAGCCACTTCAGGTACTTTACGCCGGCATACGCTTTGTCAGCAAAGGCTGCAGCCTCATCGCCTGCCAGCACCGAAGTGAAAAAGTTGGAATCGTGGGCGTTGCCTGGCGTATAGTCGGTCAAATTACTCAACATTGATGTAGGCCTTAAATCCATACGTACTTTTGCGTTGACTATCAGAGCCTGCTTTCCCATTCTATTGTGCTTCAAGGTATTGTGTGGATCCGTCGTTCTTATCTTTATTTGGCTATCATTGCTTGGCCTCAATAACACTCGCATCAACAATGCTTACGTCAACTGACTTAATGTGAAGTCCTTGGCTGCTATGTTGGGCGTTGATCTGATTGAGTAAATTACCCATTGGAGACAAGCGTTCCAGCATCTGCCTAAAGCGCCAAAAGGAGCTATGATCTGGCACTGATTCTGCAATATCTAGAGCAACAAAACGACGAAATCATAGGTCACGGGGTAGTTGTTTTTATAACGCAGGGTCACTTAGTTTGTACCAGCTTTAGAGCAGTAGAGCCTTGAACATTAATAAGGGTGGCCACCTCTTTTAGCGCATCATGAACAATCAGCACTGAGTCAGCCAAACTGCGTTGCTTAAGGTACTTCCACATCATGAATGCCACCTAATCTGTTGTATTATATACTATAAATATTTTTCAAAAGAGTGCTTTTCACATTGATCATAGGTGAGTTAAAGCAGGAAATGCCGAATTAATTCGATTTCGTGCAAAGCTCTCTTATGGCAATAGATCTCGATAAAAATAATGATCCCAAAAGCTTGACATAGGTAATTATTATCTTTAGTGTACAAATTGTAGACAAGATATTCTTGTGCTTTATTAAAAATATATCAATATGTAAGCTGCCTTAAAAGATAACGGCAATCAATCTATAACTGCAATTTTTCCAAGCACGGAAAGGTAAATCGACATGAACCATTTGAAAAAAATGCTTGAGGGTTGCTATGTGACCATCCCAACACCTTTTGATGACACCCCTGAATTGGGGGTGAATGAAACTGCACTTCGAGCATACGTTCGTTTTTTGATAGATTCTGGATTGACCGGAAATTATGCGACGCTTCTCGCAGGGGGTGCTGCCGGTGATTTTTCAACAATGAGCTTTGATGAGCGCTTGCGCGTGGCCGAAATAGTAGTCGAAGAAGCGGCGGGGGCTGTGCCCATCGCGATGGGTGTGCAAACGGCCAGCACATTGGAATTGGTTCAGCTAGCTCACGCCGCCAAGCGGATCGGTGTGAATTTCATTCAAGTGTCCTGCCCGTTCTATTTCGCCCATACCGAAGGTGATTTCGAAGAATATGTGTGGGCCGCAGCCGCCGCGGAACCGGAGCTGGGAATTATTCTTTACAATACATTCTGGACCAGCCAAAGCCTATCTTTTGCGATGATTGAACGGTTGAGTGATATCCCAAATATTGTTGGATTGAAATGGGCCTCCCCGCGCACTGACGCGATGGAGTTTGAGGACGTCTGTTCACGTTTTTCGGATCGTTTCACAATTATCGACAACAATCTTTTCTTTGGGATGAGCGCAATGCCAGCTCTGGGCGCTAAAGCCTTTGAGGTGCATCACTGCAATTTCTGGCCGGAATGGGGAGTTAAGCTGATCGACGAAGTTCGCGCTGGCAACTACGCGGAGATAACCCGAATGCTGGTTGAAGAAGGTATGCCCTTTTACAAACTTTGGGTCGAAATTGAGCGTGATTACACATCCGGTGACGGCTATCTTGACAAGCTCTGCATGGAGTTGATCGGTCTGCCATCCAGCCGCTGCCGCCCCCCGACGCGCGACATCCGCGACAAATACAGGGCCGCCACCTATACCATGATGCATAAAATTGGCACCCCACGACTACAAAGTTTTACCTGATGGCTAATTAAAAAAGGCCTTTGATTAACTAACGAACACCAAACCAAACCAACGGAGAAGTAAAATGATAAAAACTATAATCAAAACTACAACGCTAGCGGTAACTGCGAGTGCTATGCTGACGACATCGGCAATTGCTCAGGCTCAAGATGACGTTAGGCTGCGTCTGAACTGGATGTATTACGGATCACATGCGGGTTTTGCCCTCGGAAAAGATGGTGGGGCTTATGGCAATGCGGGGATTAATATCGATATCCGATCGGGTAACGGGTCAAGCTCGGCGCACCGGTTGGTGGCCAATGGAGACAGTGATTTTGCGTATGGCTCCTGTGGGGCATTGATCAATCTGGCTAGCCAAGGAGCTGAGATCATTTCGGTAGCCGTAATTGACGCTATGGGTGCCGAAGCAATCATCCTGCGTCCCGACAGTGGTGTCAAAACGATTGCCGATCTGAAGGGTAAAACAATTCTGACTACATCCAATGCTGGAGTTAACACCTTTTTCCCAATCGTGTTGGCGAATGCTGGCCTGACCACGGATGATGTAACAATTACCAATGTACCGGACGGCGCGCTTGTATCAAGTTACCTACAAGGAGCAGGTGGTGCCGTAGGCATTTTGGGTGGTTTGGACGATAAACCTTCCGAAATTCGTGCCAATGGTGGAGACGATCCGATTCTGATCCCGTATTCTGATTTTGGTGTTGATCAAGTTGGTTATTGTATCTCGACCACTAAGGCTTTGGTCGCTGAAAACCCTGATCTGGTAAACCGGTTTGTTGACGCCACTCTTGAGGCTTATAAACAGACCGAAGCTGACCCGGATTCAGCTGTGAATGCCATTGCTGATATCGTTGGCGGAACCATGGCAGAGGAACAAGGTAAAGCACAATCACGCTCAGTTCTCGATGTTACGCTGGGGCTGCTCTATTCAGCTGCCAATACCGACAAACGGATTGGACTGAACGTAGCATCCGATTGGGAAAGTATGGTTAACTTGATGAAGGAATACAACGATCTGGACCCGGATGCAAATCCAGCATCGTTCTATACCAACCAGTTCGTGGACTAAGTGATCTCCTGTCTACCGGAGCTCTCTAGGGGCCTCCGGTAGCAAAAGGATAAAAATTATGAATCACCATATCCAATTTTCAGCCGTGAAGAAGGTGTTTGGCATCGGATCGGGAGCTGTCCATGCCCTCGGGCCGGTTGATCTAAATGTCGAAGAGGGCGAATTTATTTCCTTGCTTGGTCCCTCGGGTTGCGGCAAATCAACACTGATGCTCATGACATCTGGCTTGCTGGAAGCGACAGAAGGCAAAGTTGTGATGGGCGGCATCGAGGTAAATGGTCCTCAGACCGATATTGGCGTAATGTTTCAAGACAATACGTTGGTGCCTTGGCGGACCGTTCGAGGCAACATCGAGCTTCAGCTGGAGATGCGCGGTATACCATTGGTTGAACATAAGCACAAGATTGATCAGATACTCGCTTCTGTCAATATGGAGGATTTTGCTGATCGCTATCCCTACGAGCTGTCGGGAGGTATGCAGCAACGTGCCGCCTTTTGTCAGGCCATGATTCATGAGCCGAAAACTATGCTGCTGGATGAGCCACTAGGTAAGCTTGATGCGATGACTCGCGAACGAATTCGTAGTGATCTGCAAAATTTATGGATGCAGAAACGCCCAACGGTGATCTTCGTCACCCATTCGATAGAAGAAGCAATCCAATTGTCGACAAGGGTCGCGGTGATCACTCCGCGCCCAGGTCAGATCGAACGCATAATTGATATCGACCTGCCGTTCCCAAGGGACTTCGAGGTCAAAAATTCCTCAAAATTTTCCGCATATGTGCGCGAAACACAAGAGATTTTCAGAAGCTATGGCGTCATTTAATAAAAAACCTATCTTCGTCGCAATGAAGCTGCGGCTCCAAAATTCGTGGATGTTTATCGCCTTTTTCGTCAGCTTCTTCCTATTCTGGGAATACGCCGTGGTTTGGTTCGACATTCCACGTTATATTCTAACGCCACCATCACTGATAGTTGAAAAGGGTGCAGCAGACCTCGATAGGCTGCTTTATTACACCTATGTCACCGGACTTGAAGTCATTATAGGGTACTCAATCGCTGTTGTATTGGCACTCCCGCTTGGGCTAGCGATCGCGTTTTCAAGCGTCCTTAAGCGAACTATCTATCCTTTCATCGTTTGCATCGAAATGGTGCCAAAAATCGCCTTTGCGCCGCTGTTTATCTCTTGGCTTGGGTTCGGCCTTTTGCCCAAAGTGATCATCGTCTTTCTAGTTTGTTTCTTCCCGATTGTTCTGAACGCAATCTTAGCTTTCAATTCTCTTAGCGAAGAACTTTCACTGTTCAGCCGTTCCACAGGTGGAGGCGTTTGGCGGACCTTCGTCAAAATTCGGTTGCCGGCTGCGCTACCGCAGTGCTTTGTTGGGTTCAAGTACGCTGCCATAAACGCCACGGTTGGGGCTGCCATTGCTGAATTCATCGGGTCCGATGAAGGTCTGGGGTTTTACATCCAGATTGTCACAGGCAATATGCGACCTGATCTGGCCTTTGCAGGCATCTTCTTCCTGACGCTTCTGGGACTTTGTCTGTTTGGTCTTGTGACCTTGGCAGAACGAATGCTAATTCCTTGGCACATATCGGTGCGTCGCGGTTAAGTTAAATACTCTACTACGGAGACTGTCATGGAACTGACTAAAGAAAAGACACAACGCATTGCATCAGGCCTGACGCTGCCGACCCAAACCTTTATCGATGGACGCTTCTTCGATACCCCAGATGGGGATACGTTTGAAACGATCAACCAGGTCAACTGCGGTCAAAATTGCTCGGTGAATATGCGTCAAATTATAGATGCTAAAATCGCCGACAGTTTTTTGGATACAGGCTATGGATTACACGCGACGGTTTTTACAAAAGACATTGATCGCGTTTTCCATTTGGCGCGTCTTCCCTCCTGTGGCACTGTCGTGGTTAACAGGTTCTCAGAAGGCGACATCAAGACTCCATTGGGAGGTTACAAACGTTCGGGTTCCCTATCGCACAATAATGGGACCGAGACGATGGTTCAGTATTTTCAAACCAAAATCATCTCAATTTTCACAGGTGGACCCACGTGATCCGCGTTGCACTTTGCGTGGACTTGTCCTCCACTCAAAAGGAGCGGTTATGCGCTGGTCTTGAAGATGCAGAACTGGTAGACGGCGATGATCTTTCGGGCTGTGATGTGGCGTTTGGCAATCCGGATGCTGACGCTCTGATTGGGGCCGAATCTCTATGTTGGATTCAATTAGAATCCGTTGGATTTGGCGAATATGCGGATCTGGATTGGGGCCGATTGAGTCAACGGCTGAGTCTGACTAATTTAGCTGGGTTCTTTGCCGATCCGGTGGCCGAAACAGCGTTGGCTGGATTGCTGGGACTGGCGCGCGGGGTTAATGATTTACTGCTTCTTCAGACGACCAGAACATGGGAAGGTGATCCAATCCGAACGCGGCTCCGATCCTTGTCAGGCAGCAACGTTGTTATGGTTGGATTTGGTGCAATAAATCAGCGACTGGCAGCTTTGCTTGCGCCGTTCAATTGCCAGATCACGCCCATTCGCAGTACTACCCCGTTGGAGATGATGGACAGTGCGCTTCTGACAGCCGATATTGTCGTCTGTACCGCACCTGATACCCCTGCCACACGGAGGATGTTTGATGCCAAGCGACTGGCTCTCCTGCCCAATCATGCAGTCTTTGTAAATCTCGGGCGTGGCTCGATTGTGGATGAGGTAGAACTCGCTAAAGCCCTCAACACTGGTCAGATCGGTGGGGCAGTATTGGACGTCACCGAAGATGAACCACTGCCAGCGGAGCATCCCTTTTGGAACTGCCCAAACACCATTCTTACCCAGCATTCCGGTGGTGGGACCGCGGATGAGCTGGATAAAAAAATCGATGTTTTTCTGGCCAATTTTGCCCGTTTTAGTAATGGAGAGCCGCTCGAAGGCATTGTCAATATTAAAAGAGGTTATTAATGTCAAAAATCGTGAATATACGCTGCGTTCTGCTCAGCTCGCCCTATGCCGACGCGGACGACCCAGAAATCAAAGAATGTTTCCCCAATGGCCCCAAGCGAACTATTGGTATGGTCGAGGTCACGCTTGATAATGGCATAACAGGTCTAGGAGAGGGTTACTTGGCGGTCTTCGCGCCGTTCGTATTTAAGTCCATTGTTGACCTCTGCACGCCACAGGTGATGGGGAAAGATGGTTTTGACATCGCCAGTCGTGTTCAAGACTTGCGCTCGCTGTGCGATTACTGGTCCCTGCAAGGGGCGGCTCGGCATGTGATTGCTGCGTTTGAGACTGCATTGCAGGATGCCAAAGGCAAATCGATGGGCCAGCCGGTCTACGACTTGTTGGGTGGAGCGCAATGTGACCGAATTCCGATTTACGGATCAGGCGGTTGTTGCGATGCCAAAGAACAGTTCTTGCGTGAGTTTGATCAACTTGCCTCAGTCGGCATTACACGCTACAAGATCCGATCAGTCAAAACTGATGTTCTACGTACCGCTTGGGTCTTGGAGGAGGCGGGGAAACGCGGTGTAGAGGTAGGTGTTGATATGTGCCAGAATCTTGCTGATCCGCCACAAGAAGTTGAAGATGTGGTCGGATTTGTCGAGGCGGTTCATGCTTTGACTAACTGGCGTATGATCTTTGTCGAGGAGGCACTCGGACCTGATTGCCCTGATAAATTTCGCGAACTTAGAGGTCGCATCGATGTGCCAGTCTGCGGCGGCGAAATCATCACCACACCCAAAGAAATGATCGAACGAATCAACGCTGACGTCTACGATTTTGTTCAACCTGATGCATCGGTCATGGGTGGTATATCTGCGGTGATGGATGTTTTTGAGGCGGCAAAAACAAAAGGTACGGACGTAGTAGTGCATGCATGGGGCGGGGCGGCGGCCATAATGGCCAGTTATCATGCTGCTTTTGCGGCAGGTGGAAAACTCGTAGAATATCCAATGCTAGCTTTCCCGTTGGGGGCTGAGATGATAGGCGATCAGGGGAAAATCATTAATGGAGAGCTTTTACGCCCCACAGCGTCTGGCCTAGGCCTTACACTGACACCTGAAATAGAAGCGCGTTATCCATTCGATAAAACTGCAGTCTATTCCTGCGCACTGATCGATTTTGGCCCACCGCCAGACAGCTACTGGTCGAAGCCATAAACAGAATGCATCAATAACAATTCAGTGAGGGAGCTGATCTGACTGATGCAATGAAAATTTTCAAAATGGGCTTGGACGACAGCAAACCGGCTGAGGGTAAATCTGGCGTTCAGCCCGAATGGTTTTACAAGGGTGGCGGCACATCGTAACCGCTCCGGAACAAGCGCTGCCGGTACCCGATTTTGCTGAAGATGGCGGCGAAGAACCAGAGTTGGTCGGTGTTTACCTTATCGGCCCTAGCGGCCAACTGTTTCGTCTGGGCTTTGTCATTGACAATGAGTTTTCCGATCACATTACTGAGAAGTTCAATTGTCTGTGGCTGGCGCACTCTAAGCTTCGCGCTTGTAGCTTTGGTCCTGAACTATTGATCGGTAACTTGGCCGATCACATCGAAGGCGAGAGCCACATCATTCGAGATGGTAAAGTATTATGGCGCAAGCCGTTTCTTACTGCTGTGGACGGCCAAATGAAACTACATGGCCTAACGCACGTTACCAAAGTGGTAAACAGCGTAGGGTATACTGCTCAAACTCTAAGAGCAATGGATGATGATTCGTTAGTTCGTCTACTAGGCCCAGACCGGGTTGGACGTTTGGCATGCAGACTCGTTGAATAGGCACTTTTCATGGCTGCGCTTAAAGTTGATCGGCTTGCCGTGAAACTTTCAGTGCAAACACCATCGGTCTCCTTTATTAACCCATGCCTTGGCCTGTCTGCAGACTCATAGGCGGCGGTTAGCGACACGCGGAGCAAAGAGAAGCCGAATGGCTGAGTGTAGCGTAGAGTGGCGCGCAGCGCCGCCCTTAGACGCAGAGACAGACTACTGCGCAGACGAAATTACACCCCATTCTCCCTTAAAACAAGGTTCCAAACCTTGAAAACCAAGATACCTAATCTATGAAAATAAATCGGGGAAGACCCCCCTTTTTAGGTAAGGGTACCTATGTAGTAATGGTTTGAACGTTCTTGTTATGCTGTATCTGGTTTACTGACTGCATGCGTACATCATTGAGATGATGGCTGTGCGCAATAATTAGAGGTGTTAGGGCAAAGATACTCTTTATAGCTAGTCGCTAATAAGCCCGACATATATCAATCATTTATACGATCCTTAATTCGTAAGGCATTTCATCCCCCACAGTAAAACGTAGTAAGCTCTTTTGCTAGGTGAGAAAATATTTTTATCGTAGTATCCTGCGATGGAACTTCTACGTCATCTAGGCGCTCAACGAATGGGCAACTTAATACAGCAAATGCGATTCCAGCAGGGTTAAAAATAGGAAAAGCTATATTAGTTACACCAACGGCAGTCGCTGAAGGCATATGCTCAAAGCCCACTCTTTTGATGCGCTTTATATGAGCATCAAATTCACTGCGAATCAATTTAGGTTCGCCAGTCACTTGTCTATGGTGGTTAATGAGGTCTTCTCGCTCTGTTTCAGGGCGGTAGGTAGAAAGAACTCGTCCAGTGCCTGTATTCCAAAGGCCCACGACAGAGCCGGTTTTTAACGCGACACTCCAGTTTCCAGGGGACTCTACGGAAGCGACTATTACGATATCACCATTACTTTCCATTCCAATGTGACAAGATTGCCACGTGGTTCTTGATGCCCTGCGCATCATCGGTAAGGCAATCCCTATGAGACGGTTAATGGGCGGGTGTTTTTGGCTAACCGAAAACATTTTGAGGCTCAGTGTGTAACGGTCAGCACTTGTGGAATATATTACATAGTCGCGTCGTACCAACGTCGAAAGCATTCGGTATATCTCGCCTTGTGAACGACTAAGTGCTACAGCTACTTCTTTCTGGGACAGGCCTTCACCATGTGATGAGAGCAGTTCCATAATATCCAACCCTTTATCAAGTGCGGGAGCGCGATATTTATCGTTATCTTCAAGCATGACTTCCCAAATGTTAAAACTCTACCACTCCAAAAAACTGACAACAAGTAAAAATTGACTTCCTTTTTTGAGTGTGATTTACTTATGAATAATATATACATATATAGATAACAGTTTTAGGCAGTTTTGTAAACAATCTAATAATAAGGGGAAGAAGGTGAAAAACACACAGTTCATAAAGACCATTTTGGTCAGCACGTTAATGCTTGGCGCTACTGAAACGGCGTTTGCAGCCAATTGGGGTAGCTATAATAACTTAACAGTCGAAGCCAAATTAATTGGTGGGCAACAGTACGAAGGGCTCTATGCGCGTATTGCTAAATGGGAAGAAGCAACCGGTGCTAAAGTGAAAATTATTTCAAAAAAGAGTCACTTTGAAATAGACAAAGAGATTAAGTCCGATATGGCGGCGGGCACTACAAAATGGTGCGTGGGTTCTAACCATTCATCTTTTGCACCTCAATACGAAGGGCTGTATGCAAATTTAAATGACTTGGTTCCTGCTCCTACCCTCGCAGAATATGTGCCCGGAGTGATGGCATCTTCTGAGGTCGGTGGTGAGTTATTGATGTTGCCTCGTGCACAATTTGATGTATCAGTACTTTACTATCTTAAGTCAAACTACACGGATTCAGCAAAATCTGCCGAATTTAAAAAGCAGTATGGTTATGACCTAGCGGTTCCAGAAACTTGGGTCCAGATGAAAGATCAAGCAATCTTTTTTGCTGATCCACCTAATTTTTATGGTACTCAATATGCGGGTAAAGATGAAGCTATTGTCGGGCGCTTTTATGAAATGCTTGTCGCTGAGGGTGGCCAATACCTTGGTAAGAACAACGAGCCTACATTTAACTCAGAAGCTGGACAGCGAGCGTTACAATGGTTTGTTGATCTCTATAAAGCTAAAGCGGTACCCGCTGGTACTACGAGCTATGTTTGGGACGACCTAGGACAGGGTTTTGCGTCAGGGACAGTTGCATTAAACCTAGATTGGCCTGGCTGGGCCGGATTCTTTAATGATCCTGCAGCATCAAAAGCAGCTGGCAATGTAGGCGTCGCGGTTCAACCAATGGGATCCGTTAAAAGAACAGGTTGGTCTGGGCACCATGGATTTTCCGTCACCAACGACTGTGTGAATAAAGATGCTGCTGTATCCTTAATCTCGTTCTTAACCAGTGAAGAAAGTCAGTTAGCAGAAAGTGCAGGAGGTTCTTTGCCTACTCGCACAGCTGTTTGGGAGGCCAACCTTGCTGCTGCTAAAAATGGTGATGATGCATTCCGCTTGGAGTCTCTAGCTGCCTTTGCTGAAGGCGCAAAACATTCATTTGCAGTTCCGTCCATACCAGAGTGGATAGAAACGACTAATATTGTTTTTCCTGAACTTCAGGCAGCTATATTAGGTGATAAAACTGTTAAGGAAGCGCTGGATTCTGCTGCAGAGGAAGTTGATGAGCTAATGCAAGAGTCAGGTTACTACTAAGTCGACGTTGATTGTCGGCCCAGCAATAGTTGCCTTCAAAAAAATAAGTCTATTTTTTTGAAGAGCTAAGTGAATTGTTGGATTAATTATCTACAGGGCTGGGCAAGTTGAATGCACCAGCCCTTCTATTTTTCAAATAGGTGTAATGTGGCAAATAGATTACCTAGTTGGTTATTGTTACTGCTGCCAGCTATTCTTGTGATTGCGGCAGTTGTATTGATACCCCTGATCTTTTCTCTATATTCAAGCTTCACGGCTTATAAATTAACCAGACCTGATACGCTTTGGCAGTGGATAGGGACTCTGAACTACGAAAAAATATTAACAGACACCAAATTCTGGACGGCCTTTGCTCGGACGATTTTCTTCATCACAATCGTGCTTAATTTAGAGTTACTTCTTGGTTTAGGTATCGCACTTTTGGTTAATAAAGTCACGTGGGGGCAAAGAGGGTTGAGAACGCTCTTAATGTTTCCAATGATGTTTTCACCTATTTTGGTGGGCTTTCAGTTCAAATTTATGTTTAACGACAATATTGGACTTGTGAATAATGTTTTACAATCAACGGGGATATCGGATGCAGCTCTACCGTGGCTTGTTGATGCTAAATTGGCGATGTTCTCAATTATGGTTGCCGAAATATGGATGAGTACATCAGTGTTCGCGATACTGATTCTAGCGGGACTATTTGCAATCCCTCGCGATCCATTGGAAGCTGCAGCCGTGGATGGTTGCACACCTTTCCAGAGCTTCAAACACATCACTCTACCATTTTTGATGCCATTCATTTGGATCGCAATGACCATAAGATCGCTTGATGTAGCGCGCGCTTATGACATTGTACAAATAATGACAGGCGGTGGCCCAGCCAATCGTACCGAGCTGCTCTGGACCTTGATGAGCCGCACAGGTTATGTAGATGCACGAATGGGACTTGCCAACGCTATGGGATATGTATCGATATTTTTGTCCATCATATTCACGATCTATTTTTTCCGTAAACTCAGTGCGTCACGCGCTCAACTTGGCATGGCAGGTAATTAACGTGGATCACAATAATTCTCATCGTAATCGTTCCTACGTTTTAAAAGGCGCGTATCTCTTTGCATTGTTTGTAGTGATGTCGATAATCTGTATTCCCGGGCTTTGGATCGTCCTAAACTCATTTAGGCCGGCGGTAGAAATTATGGCCAAGCCGCCTATTTGGACTCCTAGCTTTACACTCGATCACTACCGAGCGTTGTTTGGCGGTGCTGGTGAAGGAGGCGTGCCTGTTTTGAGCTACTTCCGTAACTCAATAATAGTGTCTGTTGTATCAACGGTGATTGCTGTTCTTATCGGCATGTCTGGCGGTTATGCATTTGCTCGTTATCGCTTCAAGGGTAAAACAGGGTACTTTGTTGGCTTGATGCTATTTCGGGCCGTACCAGGCGTTGCGTTATCATTACCTTTGTTTATTGTGCTGTCTCGTGTAGGCATGATTGATACTCATATCGGTTTAATTTTTGTTTATGTTGCTATGAATGTCCCATTCACGATTTGGCTCACTGATGGTTTTTTCCGACAAATCCCCAAGGAATTGCATGAGGCTGCCGAAATTGATGGCTGCACCCGTTGGCAGGCTTTTTGGCAGGTAGAGTTCCCTGTGGCTCGGTCTGGTGTCGCCTCTGCTGCAATTTTCGCTTTTTTAACTTCATGGAATGAGTTCGCGTTGGCTTCACAATTGACGCGCTCCGTCGATTCAAAAACTATGCCTGTTGGCCTGTTGGACTTTACCGCGGAATTTACAATTAATTGGGGAGGCATGTGCGCGTTGGCTGTATTGATGATAATTCCCGCGCTTGTCCTAACCTTTCTGGTACAAAAACATCTTATTGCTGGCCTTACATTTGGCGGCGTAAAAGGATAAACCAATGACAGAAGTCGTTATTAAAAATGTGATTAAACGTTATGGCGAAAATCAAGCCGTACAGGGTATTAACCTTGAAATTAAAGATGGAGAGTTTGCGGTGCTTGTGGGCCCGTCTGGTTGTGGAAAGTCAACGACATTGCGAATGATTGCAGGGCTTGAGTCAGTTACTGAAGGAGACATAAGCATTGGTGGTCGACGGGTTAATGATTTACCTCCACGCGAACGAAATATCTCAATGGTGTTTCAGAACTATGCACTCTACCCACATATGACTGTGCGTGAAAATTTGGGTTTCTCGCTGAAAATTGCCAAACTTGAAGAGCAAAAAATAGCCGAAGCGGTGAACCATGCTGCGGAAATTTTGGGGCTAGATGAATTAATGGATCGTAGGCCTGCAGAGCTTTCTGGAGGACAAAGGCAGCGTGTCGCAATGGGGAGAGCCATTGTACGTGAACCTGATGTGTTCCTGTTTGATGAACCATTGTCAAACTTGGATGCAAAATTACGTACACAAATGCGCGTTGAAATAAAAAAACTGCACCAGCATGTAGGCAATACAATTATTTACGTGACCCACGACCAAGTCGAAGCGATGACGCTTGCTGATCGGATTGTATTGATGAAAGACGGCTATATTGTTCAGGTTGGAACGCCTTTAGATCTGTTTAATCAGCCGGTCAATACATTTGTCGCAACGTTTATTGGTTCTCCGCCGATGAATTTGGTTAATGCAGTTGTTCAAGGCGAAAACGCCATTGTGTTAGAGGATGGTAGTCATTTGCCAATACCGTCGTCTGCAAAAAATCGGGTGGAAGATGGTCAGAAAGTTCTACTTGGGTTTCGTGCTGATCACCTCATGCCCAAAGGCCATGCTATTTCCGAGGAAGGCCCTACCGGTGAATTTGAACTCCCCATCAATTTGAGCGAGCCGCTTGGAGCCGAGAGCATCCTTTATACGGAAATTGCAGGTCAAGAAGTGCAGGCTAAAATGCTTAACCCCCGTCCTGTAGTTTCCGGAGAGGTATTGAAATTCGAGCTCCAACTGGATAAATGCCACTTATTTGACAGTGAAACAACTGAAGCGATTAGGAGCTAATATGGCACATATTACGCGTGTCGATATTTCAATGATTGAACTAAAGCCTAAAGTTGAAAGAAAAGACGCTATTCAATCCTTTATTGCTCAAGAAACGCCGATAGTAACAATCTATGACAGCGATGGGGTAATTGGTAAGGGGTACTCGTATACCATTGGAACGGGTGGACACTCAATTATTACGTTATTGGAACGTTCACTAGCGCCTATGCTTATTGGACGAGACCCAGATTGTATAGAACAAATTTGGCGTGATTTACTTTTTTCCACTCATGCAACTTCGGTGGGAGCTATTACATCGCTTGCTATAGCAGCTATTGATATAGCACTTTGGGATTTGCGTTGTAAAAAAATGGACTTGCCTTTGTGGAAATTAGCCGGCGGATTCAAAGACCGTATTCCTCTTTATACGACAGAAGGTGGCTGGTTGCATCTAGAAACCAGTGCCTTGGTCGATGACGCACAGGCTATGCAGGAAAAAGGATTTAAGGGTTCTAAAATCAAGATAGGTAAAGAACATATTAGCCAGGACGACGCACGCTTAGGAGCTGTGCGTGCGGCCGTAGGTGATGGTTACGAAATCATGACGGATGGCAATCAGGGATTTACCCTTTCCGAAGCTATACGTCGTACTCGGATGCTTGAAAGTCATGGTGTTAGTTGGTTTGAGGAGCCTATGCCAGCTGACGATCTCACTGCTCATGCCGAACTATCACGCCATAGCTCCGTTCCTATTGCTGTTGGAGAGAGTCTTTATTCACTAAGTCAATTCAAAGATTATTTACAAATGGGTGCAGCCTCGATTGTTCAAGTTGATGTCGCACGCATCGGCGGCATTACGCCTTGGTTGAAGGTTGCGCATATGGCTGAGGCGTTCAATGTAATGGTTAGCCCTCACTTTTTGATGGAGCTGCACTTGTCGTTGGTTTGTGCGGTCCCCAATGCCAAATGGCTTGAATATATTCCGCAACTCGACGATGTGACGCAAAGTAAAATCAAAATACACAACGGAGTTGCCTTTGCGCCTCAACATTCAGGGATTGGCATTGACTGGGATGAAGAACGCCTCAAAAAGGAAATGTTGGTTTTAATAACGATTACGGGGGATTAGTCCGTGCAACGTCTTGGAATGGTTATCGGCATAAGGCCTGAAAAAATAGATGAATATAAACGTTTGCACGCGGAGGTTTGGCCTGAGGTTTTGGAACGATTAAAACAAACACATATCAAGAATTATTCTATTTTTCTGCGCGAGCCAGAAAATCTACTCTTTGGGTATATGGAATATCACGGGAATGATTTTAACGCTGACATTAGTAAACTGTCTGACGATCCAAAAACACAAGAATGGTGGCGCTTAACCGACCCCTGTCAAGAACCGCACACCAGCCGAAACGAAGGTGAACAATGGTCGACAATGCAACAAGTATTTTTTATGGAGTGACAAAAAATGAATGTAAAACTAGGAAAACTAGCAGGTAAAACAGTACTTATTACTGCAGCAGGGCAAGGGATTGGCCGGGCTACGGTGGAAGTTTTTGCGCGGGAAGGTGCGAACGTACATGCTTGCGACATCAACGATACCGCAATCAATGAGCTCAACATGATCGAAGGGGTCAGTGCTTTTCATCTTGATGTCACTAATGCCAAAGCAGTTGAGACGGTAGTCGCCAAACTAGGAACACTAGATGTGTTGTTTAACTGTGCGGGTTACGTTGCTAGCGGCTCCATTCTTGAATGCGATGAAAAGGACTGGGACTTTAGTTTTGATCTTAATGTGAAGGCCATGTATCGCCTGATCAAACTTACCTTACCATCGATGCTTGAAAATGGTGGCGGGTCGATTATAAATATGTCATCGGTAGCGTCCTCCTTAAAAGGTGTTCCGAATAGGTTCGTTTATTGTGCATCAAAGGCTGCAGTTATAGGTATGACTAAAGCTGTCGCGGCCGATTTTGTCACCAAAGGCATTCGTTGTAATGCGATTTGTCCAGGAACCGTTGATAGTCCATCCCTTCACGATCGCTTACGTGATACAGGTGACTACGATAAAGCACTCACTGACTTTATTGCGCGGCAACCAATGGGACGCGTAGGTCGAGCCTATGAAATAGCAATGCTTGCATTGTATCTGGCTAGTGATGATAGCTCGTTTACCACAGGTCAAACTCATGCCATTGATGGCGGTTGGTCAATCTAATATTCAAGGAATCTACACATGAAACTTTTACGTTTTGGTTCATTAGGAGCTGAAAAACCAGGGATTTTGGATGCCAACGGGGATATACGCGAGTTGTCATCAGTGGTGGGTGATATAGCAGGCGATTTTTTGAGTGATGAATCGCTTGAAAAAATTCGTAGCGTTGACATTGAAAGTTTGCAGGTCGTTAACGGCAGTCCGCGCATTGGCGCCTGCGTTGGCAGTGTTGGCAAGTTCATATGCATCGGTTTGAATTATGCAGACCACGCAGCAGAAAGTGGTTTGGAATTGCCGGAAGAGCCGGTAGTTTTTTTCAAGGCGACTTCTGCAATTTCAGGGCCTAATGATGATGTTGAAATTCCACGTAAGTCGGTGAAAACCGATTGGGAAGTGGAGCTTGGCGTTGTGATTGGAAAGTATACAAAATATGTTTCACCTCAAGATGCACTAGATCATGTTGCGGGCTACTGTGTAGTGAATGATATTTCTGAGCGAGATTTCCAAATGCATCGCTCGGGTCAATGGGTGAAGGGGAAATCATGCGACACCTTTGGTCCAATCGGACCTTGGCTAGTGACGCGCGATGATATTCCCGACCCCCAAAATCTGGATATGTATCTTGAGGTTAATGGACACCGCTATCAAAATGGCTCAAGCAAAACGATGCACTTTGATGTCGCAACTTGTATTTCGCACCTATCTCAATTCATGAGCTTGCATCCTGGAGATATAATATCGACAGGCACACCACCGGGCGTTGGCCTTGGCTTGAAACCAGAAAAGTATCTTAAAGCGGGTGATAAAATGGAGTTGTCGATTCAAGGTTTGGGCGTGCAAAAACAAGAAGTGGTGGCTGGATAATGGTTACTATTACGAATATTACAACGCATGATTTACGTTTCCCAACGTCGGATTCGCTCGATGGTTCAGACGCCATGAACCCTGCCCCGGATTATTCAGCTGCTTATGTGGTTCTGGAAACAGATGGTGAACATGAAGGTCATGGATTAACCTTTACCATTGGGCGTGGCAATGAAATTTGTATCTCAGCGATTAAAGCACTGTCACATTTGTTGGTTGGTCTAGATTTAGATTGGATTCGTTTAGATATGGGGCGGTTTTGGCGTCACATTACGGGGGATAGTCAATTGAGATGGATTGGCCCTGACAAAGGGGCTATCCACTTGGCTACGGGAGCTGTTGTAAATGCAGTTTGGGACCTGTTGGCCAAAGAAGCTGGTAAACCTGTTTGGCTACTTGTGGGAGAAATGTCGCCCGAAGAAATTGTCAAGCTTGTTGATTTTCGTTATATGACGGACGTACTTACTCCAGCTGAAGCACTGGATATTTTGCAAAAAGCTGAAACAGGCAAAGCAGAACGCATCTCCAAGTTAAAAAAGGAAGGTTATCCTTGCTACACCACCTCTGCTGGCTGGCTAGGTTATTCCGATGACAAATTGCGCAGTCTTTGCCGAGAAGCCAGAGAATCAGGATTTACGCACGTCAAGTTTAAAGTTGGACGTGACCTAGATGAAGACATTCGCCGCTTAACTATTGCTCGTGAGGAGCTTGGTGAAGCAATGAATATTATGATTGATGCCAACCAAGTTTGGGAAGTTGATGAGGCGATTAGGTGGGTTAAAGCCCTTGCGTTTGCACGGCCTCTGTTCATTGAAGAGCCGACAAGCCCAGATGACATTTTTGGCCACAAGAAAATTCGCCAAGCTATTGCCCCAATCAGAGTTGCGACTGGTGAAATGTGTCAAAATCGCGTTATGTTCAAGCAGTTTATTGCTAATGACGCACTTGATTTTGTACAAATTGATAGTTGTCGTTTGGGAGGCTTGAATGAGGTGATTGCTGTTCAATTGATGGCCGCTAAGTTCGGGCTCCCTGTTTGGCCCCATGCAGGTGGTGTAGGTCTTTGTGAATATGTTCAGCATCTTGCGATGATTGATTATGTCGCGATTACGGGAGAAAAAGATGATAAGCGAGTTGAGTTTGTTGATCATCTTCACGAGCACTTTATTGACCCTTGCGTTGTAAAAAACGGATCGTATATGGCGCCGGATAATGTAGGATTTTCTATAGAAATGAAGCCACAGACATTGAAAGAGTTTAATTTTTTGGGGCAGGATTAATCGTGGGGCAGTCATTGATAATTGATGCGCATCAGCACTTTTGGTTATTAGCACGGGGCGATTATGCATGGATATCGCCTGATTTAGGACTGCCTCTTTATCGAGACTATTTGCCTGAAGATATAGCGCCTATATTAAGGCTTGCTGGTGTCGATCAAACAGTCGTAGTGCAGGCTACTCCCACGGAAGCAGAAACTGAATTCTTATTGGAGATTGCCACCAAGTATGACTTTGTGGCAGGTGTAGTAGGATGGGTGGATATGGAGGATGTTGATTTTGAAACAAAGCTTTTAAACTTCAACGAGCATGAAAAATTTTGCGGTATTCGTGTGATGCTGCAAGATATAGGTGACGATGCCTATATCCTGCGCCCCAAGGTATTAGAAAATCTCCAGATTCTACAAAAGCATGATATTTCCTTAGACATATTAACGAAGCCTGCTCAGCTGGCCCATGTAACTGATGCATTACGTAACGTATCCAATATTCGCGCTGTAGTGAATCATATCTCAAAACCTGCAATCGGCGGTGATGGGTATGAGGCATGGGCGTTTGAGTTGGCGGAAATTGCGGAACTGCCATCTGTGTATTGCAAATTATCGGGGATTATCACAGAGGTCGTACATGATCAATGGGGGCCACAAGACTTGGAGCCTTATATTAAGCACACGATTGATGTATTTGGCGTAGAGCGGTTGATGTTCGGCAGCGATTGGCCTGTTTGCCTCTTGGCGGGACAATATACTGAAGCCTTAAATGCGCTTATCTACGTACTTAAAAAAGAGATGAGCCCAACTGATATCAGTTTGATTTTGGGTGAAAATGCAATTAATTTTTACCAGCTGGGTGAAACTAAATGAAGCAAATGTTGAAAAAAAAACTGGGTACTACTGGGCTAGAGGTTACTCAGATTTCATTTGGTTGTGCAAGTATTGGAAACCTTGGAAAGGCTATTTCTGATGAAGAGGCTCTAGCAGTTCTAAGCCATGCATGGTCTGTGGGAATTAATTATTTTGACACGGCGCCGCATTATGGACGTGGCCTTTCAGAACAGAGATTAGGGAGTTTTCTGCGCCACAAACCCCGGAATGACTACGTGATTTCAACTAAGGTTGGGCGCGTATTATCGCCGGGTGAGCACAGAGCAGAGGTCGATGGATATATGAATCCATGGCCTAATAATGCTCGTTATGACTATTCTGGTAAAGGTATCCGCGAAAGTTTTGAGGCGAGCTGTGAGCGGCTCCATA
>TARA_B110000208_G_scaffold15434_3_pt1 | contig 22946 bp, 20 predicted proteins | sample TARA_B110000208 | Tara Oceans TARA_B110000208 (sample SAMEA4397426) | marine metagenome | biome: Polar Biome; feature: [SRF] surface water layer (ENVO:00010504); material: water (ENVO:00002006), including particulate matter (ENVO:01000060) such as... | depth 5 m
TACATCCAGGCCGATCCAAAAGACCGCAGATTAATAGTTAGCGGGTAGGGGCTTAAGACGATTAAAAAAAATGGCAGTGAGAACTGCCATTTTTTTTGCCTGCTATTAATTACCTAGTCTAACTGCTCGGTCGCTTTTTCTAGGGGGACTTAGCTTTTACGGCAGGCGAGTGGCAGGGGATTGTCAGTTCTGGGCCACGATCACAATCATAGGTGACACGACCGCGGCGCCCGTGCTGACGGTCGAGAATCTCCTCGATAAACGGCGTTGGTGCCATTGTAGGCGCACTGCTGTCTTGCAAACTCTCCAGAGACCTAGGGTAGTCTGCCCAGTTTTTGGGTGCACGCCAGCCCGGAGGTGGTGCCATTTTAGAGCGCACACCATTAATTGGGTGTAGACCGCGCCAATCCAGAATAGCCTTGGCCAATGCATCGACACGCTGGGGCATCTCGGCACTGAGGTCATTGTATTCGTTGGGGTCTTCAGCCAAATTAAACAGCCAGTTGGTGGTTTTGGTTTCAACTAAAGTCTGCTTCACTTCTTGTACTAACTTCCAGTTGCCATCGATCGCGGCAAAATTAAAGTTGCCAAAGATCGGAATTTCAGAGGTAAAAAATAAGGTTTCAGAGCGCGGCTTTGGCTGCCCGGATTGAATGGACGGCCACATATTCTCACCATCCAGTTGTTTGTTGTTTTGCATCTCTACACCAGCGGCAGCGGCAAGGGTGGGAAACACATCAAACACATGCATGATCTGTTCTGAAACAGTGCCGGGCTTGATCGCCGCCGGCCAGCGTAATAGCGATACCACTCTGATACCGCCCTCAAAGGTTTCACCCTTGCCACCGCGTAGGGGTGCATTGTCAGCGCCGCCCACAGAATAGGCCGCACCGCCATTGTCACTAAAAAACATTACCAGGGTGTTTTCACTGAGCTGCTCTTCATCCAATGTGGTGAGTAGCTGTGCTATTGCCTGGTCCATTGCGTCCACCACTGCCGCGTAAACTGGCCTGGCACTTGGGCGTCCCTGAGCTTTGGCCGAGCGCCGCGTGGCATCCGTGTGCCGGGAGCGGGCGGGGGCCAAGTCGGTATTGATATTGGCATACTTTTCTTTGAGCTGCTGTGGTGCTTCCAATGGTGTGTGCGGAGCCAAAAAGGGCATATAGATAAAGAAGGGTTTGCTCTTGTCGCGCTGGCGAATAAAGCGCGTCACCTCGTCGGCTAGCAGGAAGGTCTCGTAGCCCTCATCGTAAATAGTTTCGCCGTTGCGCTGAAAGTCGCTGCCGCCCATATTGGCGAAGGGTGAAAAATAGCCGACCTCGGTGTGCAGGTGACCGTAAAAATGCTCAAAGCCGCGCTGATTAGGGTGATAGCTCATCTGTGCATGGCCGAGATGCCACTTGCCGACCATCGCAGTTTGGTAACCGGCAGCGCGAAATGACTCCGGCATAAAATGTTCTTCTGGGTGAACACCATTGTTATCCCAGGGCAGAATCACGCTGTAGGCAACACCCAGTCGCATGGGGTCGCGACCGGTCATCAGCGCAGCTCTGGTGGGTGAGCAGATCGGTGTGGTGTAAAAACGATTAAGGCTAACACCCTCGTCGGCCAGTTTATCCAGTGCAGGCGTGTCTATGTCACCGCCGTGGAAACCGACATCATTCCAGCCCAAATCGTCGGCCACCACAATAATGATATTGGGCGACGCGACTTTGGCGGCAGTGTCGGCGGTGGTCACTTGGGAAAACAGCAGCAGAGAAAAAAGCGCTGAGGCTAATTGACGATAAGGTTTAGTCATAAGTTATCTACCTATCTACCCATTCACCTATTTAGCGATTTAGCTCACTGCCACAGCCTAGGGTTGCCTTAGAGAATATAAGGAATAACAGCCTTGCGCTCTTGTGGGTAATCGGCAAAGTTCTTCTTGAACCAGCGATGGGTGTAAAGGGCCCGCGGAGCAAGATTGCCGACGGTCATGGCCAGTACAAAAACTGCACCCAGATTCCAAGTCATAATGGCAAAGCCGACAAAGGAGAGTATCTCTCCAAGGTACTGTGGGCAGGAGACAAAACGAAAGGCTCCGCCGTAGGGAATTTTGTAACGTGGCTCGTCGGCGGATGGCGTCTTTGAGCGCAGATTACGCAATATTGAATCGGAGTGAATATTTAACAAAAAGCCAAGTAGATAGATGGCTATGCCGATAATAAAGCGCGGATCAGTTAGCCAGGCCTCGGTGTACTGAGTACCAAATTGAGTGATATAGGCGGCGTTAAAATAGCCGTGTAAAAACAGTGTTAACCAGCCAGCGATAACCACATTGAGTGCGAATGACGAACTGGAGCCGGGCTGGACACGCATCATCAGTGGGGTGAACAGAGCGCGGTTGCTGTAGTGGATCATCCAGATGGCGAGAAAGATAAGCGGGACTAGCTGATCTGAGTTGTCGCCCATAAAAAACACGATTGGAAAGATCACTAAACCGGGCAGTTCCATTAGCACCCAGCCGGTTTTAGCGTGTAGTTTAACGCCCTTTGACCGTTTACCGCCGCCAAAGCGACCACCGTACTGTGCTGTGCCAAAAAGGCTCGAGACAAACACTAGGGCTGCATAGACAAAGCCCACAATTAATAACGAGTCGTAAAAGGTATTGCCTGTATACCATTGCATGGCCTGTGCTCCGCAGTTACATAGTGAAAACGTTAGATTAAGGTTGAATGGGGTAAAGTAATACAACCATTCGGACTATGTTTTTCAGCCTTATTATTAATTTTAACCTCGAACATATAAAAGCCCTTTGCCAAGAGCAAGACAAAGTGCAGCATCGTCCGTTTGGACGCTGTGTCCAGAGGCTAATCCCACTAACTTTAGAGCCTGTGACAAAGCCTATAAAAGAGACTCGAAAGCAGGGCTTAAAAGTCTCAGCCGTTAACTATATCAACAGATAAAAGATGCGTCGGGAAAGCGATGAAAACTGAACTGCACCCACATTCACAGTCTCCCATAACTGCTACAGCTGTCGCGCAATGGCATGAGCAATACGATGTGATCATAGCCGGTTTTGGCGGCGCTGGCGCCTGCGCAGCAATCGCCGCAGCCGATGCTGGCAGCTCAGTGTTAATTTGCGATGTCGCCTCGGGCTCTGGTGGCTCCACGGCGCTGTCATCAGCAGAACTCTATTTGGGTGGCGGTACTCGAGTACAAAAAGCCTGTGGCTATAACGACAGTGTTGAAGCCATGTATGACTACCTAATGGTGAGCAATGGCCCCGAGGCCGATAGCGCAAAAATTCGCGCTTACTGCGAGGATAGCGCCGACCATTTTAATTGGCTGGTGGATCTGGGGGTGCCTTTTAATGACAGTGAGTTTAAGGCTCGCGCCATTGTTGCCACTACCGATGACGGCCTACTTTACACCGGCAGCGAAAAAGCCTGGCCCTACGTGGACAATATTGCGCCAGCTCCTCGAGGTCATAACCTTGCGATAAAGGGTGACCATGGTGGCCCGCTATTCATGCAGATACTCACCGCAGCGGCGATTCAGCGGGGCGTCGAAATCAACTTCGAGACAAGAGCATTACGTCTGATCGAAGATTGCGGTGAGGTGGTTGGGCTGGTTGTTCGCAGGGATATGCAGGAGCGTTTTATAGGCTGTAATAAAGGCGTTATTTTGTCTGCGGGTGGCTTTGTTATGAATCGCGAAATGCTTGCGGAATACGCGCCGGATTTACTGCGCTGCAACTTACCTATTGGCAATGCTGGGGACACCGGTAGCGGCATTTTGATTGGTCAGGGTATGGGTGCAGCGTTGGATAATATGCATCAGGGCTTTGTCAGTTTGCCCTTTTATCCACCCTCGTCACTGACCTATGGAATATTTATCAATGCCCATGGCAAGCGCTTTATCAATGAAGATTGCTACCATGGACGGGTCGGTGCCCATGTACTGCAGCAGCCCCCGGGCCCGGTTTATCTGGTGCTCAGTGTTGAGGATTACGGTAAGTACGAAACTCGCTCTTATCTGGGGGCAGGAATCGCCGCCACTGGCGAGACCTTGGCTGAACTGGTCGCCGACCTCGACTTGCCTGAGGGGCAGCTAGAACAGACGATTGAATTGTATAACAGCCATGCCGAGCAGCTTTCAGATCCAGAATTTCACAAGGCGGGGGAGTGGCTAAAGCCGCTGACTGCGCCTTATGTTGCTCTTGATTGCACACCTGGGCGCGGTGTCAATATGCCGTACTTTACCCTTGGAGGCTTGGATACCAGAGTATCTGGGGAAGTGTTAACCGAGGCCGGTGCCGTTATTCCCGGGCTCTATGCCGCGGGTCGCAGCGCCTGCGGTGTTCCCCGTCGCGCCGATGGTTACGCCTCGGGCATCTCGGTGGGCGATGCCTCTTTTAGCGGCCGGATGGCTGGCGCTGCTGCTGCAGCTCGGGATAAACAACAAAGGAACTAAAAATATGAGCCATATACTTTCTCGAATTGATCGCCTGGAGTCCCTCGACGAAATTCGGCAGTTGCCAGCGAAGTACTCCCTAGCCCTGGATATGCGCGATATAGACGCGCTGGTCAATTTGTTTCCCGAAGATGTGCGGGTCGGTAAAGGTATGCAGGGGCGGGCGCACTTTAAGCGCTGGATGGATGAAACCCTGAGGACTCAATTCACCGGTACCTCTCACCATATTGGCAATCATATTATTGAATTTAATGATCCTGACCACGCCATAGGGGTTGTCTACTCAAAGAACGAGCACGAGACAACTCGCGCCGACGGCGGTATCGATTGGGTGATTATGCAGATGATTTACTGGGATCAATACGAACGCATTGATGGTCGCTGGTATTTTCAGCGCCGCTTGCCCTGCTACTGGTACGCGACAGACCTCAATAACCCGCCGGTGGGTGAGAATAAAATGCGCTGGCCTGATCGCGACAATTACGACGGTGCCTTTCATGATCTGTGGCCCAGCTGGCAGGACTTTTGGGATAACCCGATTACCGAAGAGTTGCCAGCGGTCGCAGCGCCTGCACCCCTTGAGCAGTTTTTAAAAACCATGCGTCGTGACAGCGGCGAGATCAGTATCCGAACGCGCTAATGGGCAGATTTTCCCAGCTAGAGTTTAGATAATTGAAAGTTAGTAAATTAAAGGCTAGATAAAGAAAGGTTAGATAAATGTTTGATGCACTTTTTACCCCGCTTCGCCTGGGTGATATTGAATTACAAAATCGCTTTGTGATGGCGCCTATGACGCGCAGTCGAGCCAATCCCGATGACTCAGTGTCGGCTCTGCATGTTGAATATTACGCTCAGCGCGCCAGCGCCGGTTTGATTATTAGCGAAGGCATACATCCTTCTCCAGCCGGTAAAGGCTACACATTATCCCCCGGTCTCTACAGTGACGAGCAACAGCTTCTGTGGCGCGCCGTAACCGATGCGGTGCATGAGAAAGACGGCCGCATCGTCGCCCAGATAATGCACTGCGGCCGGGTTGGACACCCCGACAATAAAGCGCCGGGTAGCGACTTGATTGGGCCCTCGGCGATCCCCTGCCAGACAGAGATTTACACGCCCAAGGGAATGCAGCCAATGCCCACCCCTAGAGCCATTGAAGGCGCTGAAATCCCCGGCCTTATCCGCGAGTATTGCGAAACCGCAGAGCGCGCCATAGCTGCTGGCTTTGACGGCATTGAGCTACACTGCACCTCCGGTTATCTGCCAGCGCAGTTTTTATCCACCGGCAGCAACCAGCGCAGCGATAACTATGGCGGCAGTTTAGACAATCGTCTGCGCTTTGTGCTCGAGCTCACCCAGGCACTTTGCGATACAGTGGGAGCTGGCCGAGTGGGTTTGCGCGTGTGCCCCGGCAATCCCTTTAATGACCTGCAGGATGAAGACCCCAGTGAAACCTTTGGTGCACTGTTCCGTGCTCTGTCACCCATGGGTTTGGCCTATCTGCATGTGATCCGTATGGCGTCCACCGGTATCGACAATATTGCTCTCGCCCAGCAGCACTTTAAGGGTGCACTGATCGTCAACGACAGTTACAGTCCTGAAGAGGCCGACCAACTGCTCGCTGATCAGGGTGCTGCAGCTGTATCCTTTGGCCGTGCTTTTATTGCCAACCCGGATTTTGTTGAACGTGTGGCCAAGGGTACGCCACTGAGTCGAATGAACGGCAAAACACTCTATACGCCGGGTCCGGCAGGCTATATTGACTACCCGACAGCTGAGCAGGCGAGTCTTTTAAAGGGCGACTAAAAAATAATCAGAAAAAGAGGAATAACTATGGCCATGCCCACGGATATTGGTGTTATCGATTTGATGCTAGCGGTACCAAATGACGATACATCCAATTACTACGACTTTATTAAGCCCCTGCTGATGGATGAGCAGAGTCGCCAAATGTTTAAAATGCCAGCGCAGTACATGTTTAAAGATGTGCCTAAGACGGGGGTGCAGGACGACTATATCGCCTACACCTTGAAAAAGATGGATGAGTTCGGCATTGAAAAAGCCATGCTCGGTGTCGATGAAGGCCAATATTTCACCCAGAATGAAGCGGTGCTAAAGCACCCGGATCGCTTTTTTGCCTGTTATGACTGCAACCCTAACAATGGCATGGAAGAGGTGCGAAAAATCCGTCGGCTAAAAGAGCTGTACAATATCAAAGCAGTCACCGCTTTTCCCTCGGGCCTCTGTCCACAGGTGTCACTGAGCGATAAAAAATGGTACCCGATTTTTGTTGCCTGTATAGATCTAGATATTCCCTTTTGTCCCTGTGTCGGTGTGCCCGGTCCGCGAATTCCCATGGAACCGCAAAAGGTTGAACACCTCGATGAGATCTGTTGGTTCTTCCCCGAGTTGCGTGTGGTGATGCGCCACGGCGGCGAGCCCTGGACAGAGTTGGCGTGGAAGTTAATGCTCAAATACCCCAATCTCTATTATATGACCAGCGCTTTTGCACCCAAGCATTACCCAGCGGATATTGTTAAGTTCGCCAACACTCGGGGTGCAGATAAAATTATGTATGCAGGCTATTTCCCCATGGGTCTGTCTCTGGAGCGAATTTTTGGCGATATGCCAAATGTGCCTTTTAAGGACGAGGTCTGGCCTAAGTTCCTGCGAGAGAATGCAAAGAAGGTGTTTAAGCTGTGAGACTATTTTAGCAATCAGTTTTCAGTTAAGCGCTAAAAAATTGCTGCAAGAATAAACCCTAATGACAGCTCTGCCATTGGGGTTTTTTTAGGGATACATCAAACTGATAGTGTCGACAACACAGGCTGGCCGCTCGCTGCCCTCGACAAAAACACTGACTCTGACAATCATACGAACCCCTCCTTTTGCCTCCTCCACAGACAGCACCTCGCCGCTGGCGAAGACCTTGGAGTCGACGGGAACCGTTGCCGGAAAACGAATATTGTCGGCGCCGTAATTGACCCCCATGGAGAAATTCACCACGCGAATTAATTCGGGCATAAACAGATTTGCTAACGACAGTGTTAGGTAGCCATGAGCGATGGTTGTGCCAAAGGGCCCCTCGGCAGCTTTTATTGGGTCCACATGAATCCACTGATGATCGCCAGTGGCGTCGGCAAATTGATCAATACGTGTCTGATCGACAAGGATCGCCTCTGTGGGACCCAGTTGACTGCCAACAAAATCAAACAAGTCTTTGGGGCGGTTGGCGAGAAGTGCGGCCATAAAAGATTCCTTATTTTTCTACGAGTTTATCACCGCTGCTGACATTGCTGGGGCCTGTTTGTGGTGCTTTAGTCCATTCGCATTACGCTAGAGTAACTGGGAAGCCGCTAGAATAGGTCAACAGCCAAAGGGGCACAGAATGGAATTATCAGAGCAGTCAAAAGGTCGTCTTCAGGGTAAGGTCGCTCTAGTCACTGGCGCTGCTCGGGGTGTCGGATTTGCCACCGCACAGCGCTTTTGCCAAGAGGGTGCAACGGTGTTGATGAGCGACATTAATAGCGAGCAGGGTGAGGCCGCCGCGGCGCAAATCGGTGCACGGTTTATATTGTTGGATGTGGCGCAAGAGGCGGATTGGCAGCGCTGTACGGCACTGATCGCTGAGGATTACGGCAGGCTAGATATACTGGTCAACAATGCCGCCATACTGCGCTCCAGCGATATCTTGCAGGAGTCGTTACAGCAGTGGCGACAGGTTATGGCGGTCAATGCCGACAGCGTGTTCTTGGCTATTCACTACCTGCTGCCGATTATCAGCGCCAGCGGTGCAGGCTCAATTATCAATATGTCCTCCTCCTCAGCGCTGATGGGTATGCCACACTTTTGTGCCTACACCGCGGCCAAGGCCGCGGTGCGCAATCTGACTATGAGCACCGCGGTTCTGTGCAAACAGCAGGGCAGTGGCGTGCGCTGTAACTCGGTTCATCCCGATGGCATTAATACCAAAATGGCACGGGAGATTGCCGCCGATATGCCCGCGGATGTGATTGCCGGTTATCAGCGCACTGCGCCATTTATTTGCCAGCCCGAGGATGTTGCCAGCACAATATTATTTTTGGCCTCTGATGAGTCGCGACATATCAATGGCGCTGCGATCTGTTTGGACAACACGGCGACCATTCATCCGCCCTATTTATAGAGATTATTATGAAACGATTTGAAGGACGTTGCGCCATTGTCACTGGTGGCGCCGGCAATATAGGCCGGGCGATTACCCGCTATCTGTTGAACGAAGGTGCAAATGTGGTTATCTGTGGCCGTCGTGAACCCAGCAAAGCAGTGGTTGCCGATGGTAGGCAGGCGCTGTTTGTGCAGGCGGATATTCGTCGGGCAGAGCAGTCACAGCGAGTTATTGATGCTGCTCTAGCCGCCTTTGGGCGTCTCGATATACTGGTCAATAATGCCGGCGGCAGTCCACCGGTCGAGTCGGCCACGGCGTCGGCGAGCCTCACCGAAAAACTGGTGCAGCTCAACTTAATCGCTCCGCTGGTCATGTCGCAGCAGGCCTATGCTGCTCTCAGTGCTGGTGACCTGCCGGGCAGTATTATCAATATCTCCAGTGTCAGTGCAGTGCGCTCTTCCCCGGGTACGGCTGCCTATGGGGCTGCCAAGGCTGGACTATTAAACGCCACTCAGTCTCTGGCCATGGAGTGGGGGCCAAAGATTCGGGTTAATGGTCTGGTGGTCGGGTTGGTGTATCACCCTGCAGGAGAAGCCCACTACGGTGGCGCTGAGGGGTTTAAACGGGTCGCGGATATGCTGCCCATGGGGCGCATGGCCGAGCCTGAGGATATTGCCAAGGCGGTGGTCTATCTGTGCTCGGACGATGCATTTTATGTCTCAGGTGCCAGCCTCGAAGTTCATGGTGGCGGTGAAGTGCCGGTATTTTTGCACCTTGCCAAAGAAGCCGGAGAGTAAAGGCTGGCGCTGTTGCTCAGGCCTAGGATAAAAAAATCTTAGGACTGAGGCTGTAACAGCGCACTCACCGCAGTACGAGCATCGCCAATGGCGCCATCGAGATAGCCAATTGAGCGGCAGTCACCGATGGTTGTCACCCCATAACCCGCTTTACTGATCAGCTCGCTGACTCGCGTGTCCGCATCAGCCCCCAGTGCAATAATGACCTGGTCAGCCTTGATACAGTGCCACTGTTCTTTGTGTTCATAGTGCACCCCAGCTTGATCAATATGGCTAACACTGGCCTTGGTTAGCATATTGCAGCCGTGCTCGCGCAACAGGTGAATTACCCTTGCGCGACGCACAATACTCAACTCGGGGGAGAGGGTAGAGCTGGGTTCTAAGACTGTGACACGACGGCGTCGCTCGACTAAAAACTCGGCAATTTCAATGCCTACCAAACCGCCACCGACAATCACTATGTCTTTTTGCAGCGGCATCCAAAGATGGCTGAGCACTCGCACCCAGTTAATATTGTTAGTCAGGCCTAGGGCTTGGGAAGTCGCCACCAGTGCGCGCTTAATTGGGTTGAGTTTTTTCAGACCACGGTCATCACCGCCGAGTAACAGGCCGCGCATCTCTTCGCCGTCGAAAACATGCTTGAGATTTTTACCGGGAATCTCCGGTGCTTCGCGTTTGGCCCCCGTGGCAACAATCACATGATCTGGGTTGAGCGCTGCTAGCGCGGCTATATCGACTGGGCTATTGAGTTGCACATCGACTTTTAGTCGCTGCAGTTCGCCGGATAAATAGTCGATTAAACCCCCATTTGGTTCATAGGCGAGGGCGGCAATGCGTGCGGTGCCACCTAATTGCGGCTCTTTTTCAAACAGCGTTACCCGGTGTCCGGCAGTGGCCAGCAGTCGCGCCGCTTCCATGCCTCCGGGGCCACCACCGACCACAGCGAAGTGTCGGCCTCTGTCAGTGCTGCTGGCAATCAGGTCGCCTTGGTACTCGCGGCCGACATCAGTATTAACTGCGCAGAGCATCGGTTTGTTGATGAAAATTTGGCTGACGCAGATATAACAGTAGATACAGGGTCGAATGCTCTGTGCCATACCAGCAGCGCTTTTGTTGGGCAACTCGGGATCGGCAATCAGTTTGCGGCCGAGACCGAGAAAGTCATATTTATTATTGGCTATATCCTTGGCGGCGCTGTCCAGTTCAATCCGACCAACGGCGATCACCGGGATATCCAATTCACGCTTAACCCGTTCACTGAAGGGTACATAGGCTGAGGGTTGATGAACCAGGGGTGCTTCGGTAAAGGCGATCCCCTTTTGCGTGTCGCTATAGGCGCTGACATCTATAGCGTCGACACCGGCCTCTTGGGCGAGCCTGGCGACGGCAATAAAATCATCTGGGGTAATGCCGTTTTCGACGCGATATTCCTTGGCGTCGAGGCGAATAATAATTGGCAAGTCTGGGCCCACTGCAGCGCGGATAGCGCGCACAATTTCCACCATTAAGCGCGCACGATTTTCCACTGTGCCGCCGTAATTGTCGTCCCGCTGATTGGTTGCCGGTGATAAAAAGCTTGAGATCACATAGCCATGACCACCGTGTATTTCAATGCCGTCAAAGCCCGCAACAATCGCGCGTTGTGCCGCGCTGACAAAATCATTCACCAGGTTGTCAATATCGCTTTGGTCCATCAGGTGATAGCGTGGCCCCTTGCCGTCTGGCCCGCCCATTTTAATAAAGTTACCGAGTTCCTGGCGGGTGAGCAATGGCATCATGTCATTGCGACTTTTCCCCGGTATGGAGGGGACCAATATAGGTCGCCCAGCAATGGTGTCCTCCTGGGATACCTTGCCACTGTGGTTGAGCTGAGCGGCAATTTTGCAGTCGTACTGATGGACCCTGGAGGTGAGTTCCCTCAGACCAGGCAGAAAGCAGTCATCTGAAAATCCCACCATATTGGGCATAGAGCAGCCTGCCGGCCAGCTCACCGAGGTGGTTTCTAAAATCAACAGTCCAGCACCGCCCTTGGCGCGTGCTTCGTAATAGGCGATTAGCTGTTCACTGCAGTGGCCGTCAGTAGTCGCATAATTTGAGCCCATAGCGGCCAAAACAAAGCGGTTTTTTAACTGCATGGTGCCAATGCTTGCAGGGCTGTTTAAAATTCCATGGTTCATGCTTGACTCTCTTGTGTCGGCGCAAGCTCAGCGCGCAAACCGACAAATAGCATAGGCAATACAGTGATTGCGGCCAAGCAGCCGGCCCAGAGACCTTTAAAAATAGCGTACTCCATAGGTGTAAATAGGCTGGCTCCGGCAATCCATAGCAGCAGCAGGGTTAGAGGGGCAACAACCAACATGCCGAGCAAGCCAAAATAAATTCCATTTAGCCACAGGGACTGAGGAAAACGGTTGAGTAATTGCAGTGCGGCTGAAGAGCTGCTATCGCAGTGCCAGGGCTGAATTTTGCCTTTGCGCACTTTACGGCGCTGCAGGGGAATCACAATCATCGCTACGATCCAGGGCAAGATAAGCGCCGTGGCCAGTATGTCGCCGGCAAAGCTGTGATCGCCCCACCAGGTTAGGTCGGCCTTGGTTTTAATCAGATACCAGCAGATTACGCCATTGAAAAAGGCGTTTGTTAATCCATTTGTAGTAATTTCACGTCGCAAATAGGGTTGGTAGCTGGAAACGATCATGGCACTATAAGCTCTGTCAAATGGAGTCAATATACCGAACTCTGTGGCTTTAGATAGAGCACAAAAATTCGTTTTTATTGACAAATTCTCTCGACATAAAAATAATAAGAGAGGTGAGTCATGGTTGATATTAATGTTTCTGCGAGCACCTTTCATCGGCTGATCGACTACATAGAGAACATTGGTTTAGATGTTGATGCTATTGCTGCTGCGGCAGACGTTGATGTCGCCCATTTGTCGCTACTTGACGATAACACGTCCCTCTCGAGCATTAAATATTCTGCACTTTACCGCGAGCTGGTAAAGGTAATGCAAAAAACTAACCCCCATATTCCCTGGGCCGGTGGCCTGGGCACAGAGTCGTTTGAAATGATGTGCTACGCACTCATGGGTTGCACCACATTGGGTGAAGCTCTGGATCGCGCGCAGCGATTTGAAGAGATGATGCGACCCTTGACCGGACGGCAGTTAAGTCTTGATGTTGGCACAGATCAGGCCAGTTTGCACTACAGTTTTGACACTCAAAACGTCTCCGCTCGGTTTGTTCCCCCTTCGTGGAAATTAGCTGGAACCTTCGATACGGTAACCATGGCCTCTGGTCTACTGGTTTGGCATGCATTTTGTGGCTGGCTGACCGGCCATTCGATCCAGGCTATCCGTGTAGAAGTTGCGCGACCTAGTATAGGTTCATCCTATGCTGGCAATATGGAAGATATGCTTGGCTGCCCAATAACCTTTTCCGCCAAGGCGAATCGTATTGTTTTTCCCCGCGATACCCTCGATCTTCGCGTTGTGCAAAATACGGCCTCTCTAGAGCCGTTTCTCGACACCACTGTTTTCCAGCTAAGTATGATCGAGCGTCAGCCGACTTCAGCGGCAGATGCCATAAAACAACTTATCGGCTACGATTTTAAAACCGGCGTGCCTTCTTTCTCTGAAATTGCTCATCGCCTGCATATGTCGGAGTCGAGCCTGCGCCGGCGTCTGCTGAAGGAAAAAATTTCCTACCAGCTGATAAAAGATGAGGTGCGCTGCAAATTGGCGATTGATTGTCTGGGCGATGGCAGCCGCAAAATAAATGATATCGCCGACGAGCTGGGCTTTACCGAGCCGAGCTCATTTGTACGCTCTTTTCGGCACTGGACAGGGCACACGCCGAAAGCCTATAGACAAAATATTTCAAAACTAAAGGCCGATGATGTGGCATAGATTGGCTGCGCCTATTTTCATAGGGTGACGCGTTTGGTCTATTAAATTGACAGATTTTGTACTGTCGAATCTGCCATTAGCTCGGTAAGTTGTGTGGAATGATAATTAAAAAATAAAAGTTAGAGCGTTGCAGTGAGTGATTATCAAGTAATTCAGCAATTGGTTTACGGCTATGCAGAGCGAATTGATGCGGGTGACTTTGAATCTATAGCAGCGTTGATGAGCAAGGCGAAAATAATATTTCTACCTTCAGCTGAAGTACTTGAGGGTAGTCAGCAGGTACTTGCTGCAAACCGGTTGAGAGTGAAAATTTATCCGCACACTGGAACGCCATGCACCACGCACTATGTGAACAATTTGGTGATTGCGTTGGGTAACGACGAGGCATCAGCTCAGTCTCTTTTTACGGTAACCCAGGCGTTAGAGAATTTTCCCTTACAAACCATTATGTCGGGACGTTATTACGATAGGTTTGTTAAGGAAAGAGAAGTGTGGCGCTTCAGCGAACGCACTATTGCTCCATACTACTTTGGAGATTTATCGTTTCATTTAAATGATTTTGAAAAAATACAAAATAACAATAACTACACAAGTTCAACCGTGAACAAATGATGTCAATTAGACAGTCCATGAAAACAGAGGGGGTAATTATGAAAAAAGGTATGCAATCCGCGATCTACAGAACGGCTATTGCTTTAGCCATAGTAGCGGCCAATTCAGCTCTTGCAGCTGGTATGCTCGAAGAGGTTGTTGTTACCGCTGAAAAGCGTGAACAAAATCTCCAGGACACGCCGATTTCGATCGAGGTGCTCACTGAAGTGGGTATCGAAAACCAAGGTATTGTCGATATTACGAGCCTTTTTGACGCCATTCCCGGTGTCCAGGGTTACGAAGCTCCCTCATCTCGAGGTAATGTCAGTTTCTCTCTACGTGGCATTGGTGCAGGTAACCCCAACAGTGTCTCCTCTGACCCGGCTAACGCTATCTATATAGACGGAGTCTATCTGGGTAAAGCAACTGGCAATGGCGTTGACGCCATGGACCTAGAGCGCATTGAGGTGTTGAAAGGCCCTCAGGGTACTCTCTACGGACGCAACTCTATCGGTGGTGCGATTAACTTTATTACTAAGAAGCCTGGCGAAGAACTCGGCGCTGAAGTGAAGCTGTCTGCCGGTGATTACGGCTATGAAGCGGCTAATATGCGATTCGATGTTCCGCTCAGCGATAATTTGGGAATGGCTATTTCTGGCTACACGCGCAAGCGCGATGATCTCTACGACAACAGCAACTCGAGCGTGGCTGGATTTGAAAATCTTGACCGTTCCGGGCACCGTTTCTCTCTGCGTTATACACCTTCAGACAGCTTGGTTATCGACTACAGCTTTTCTCACGATGAGCTCGACGAGCACTCGCAGATGATGGATGTGGTAGGTTTTAATCCTCGGGCTGATGTTATCAATGCCGAAGGTTATCCGTCTGCTGTGGCAGTAAATAGCGCCAGTCGCGCTGAAACAGTTGCAGCCACAGTCGGAGGAATCAATCAGTACCGAGGTTTCGGTATGCTCGGCGCGCCAGAGGTAGATACTTATTTAGGCTGGGCAAATGATTTTATTGCTTGGACAAATGATGAGCTGGCCTCGGCTGACTCAAAGCCTGGTATGGGCTCTTCTGATATGAGCTCACGTGCTACCAATGACGTTGATGCCCACTCGTTAACGGTCTCATACAAGTTTGACGATATGGGTGCCTTTGGCGATGTTGAATTTAAATCTATCACCGCTACTCGCGAAGTGAAAAGTTTGAACAGTGCCGATTTAGACGGTATCAACAGCGCTAATATCATAACGGACCTGCCGTTGTTAACCATTGGTGGTCTGTTCTTTAACTCAGTCGTGCCAGATGATATTCCTGCGGGACCCAATCTCAACTACGGTATAGACGCGGCAGGAGAGTATGGCTTAGCGCTGTCATTGATTGCTGCGATTGAAGAGCGCGGTTCTGCCCCAGTGTTCAATAACTATTCTTTCACTGAGCATGAACAGTTTTCTCAGGAACTACAAATGGTGGGTAGTACCGATACCCTGGACTATGCAGTTGGCCTCTACTACTACGATGATGACTCGTCATTCCGCAATCACCGTATTGCCTCGTTCCCTCTGGCTACCTCTGATACCTCGTCGCATGATGTAGCGGCGGAAGCGACTTCGATTTATGGTCAGTTTACTTACCGTGCCAGCGAAGAGAGCAAGGTGGCTATTACAGCCGGCCTGCGTTATACCGAAGAAACCAAAGATGCCACCTATCTGTGGCGCGGTTATAATTCCAACTTTATCAATATGTTCTATCCAGTATTTTTGAATCCGACTGTTGATAATTCAACTTACAATCCCAATAATAATTATGTGACCAACGAAGAAGCCGAGTCTTTACCTGAACGCGCCGGTATTTATGGTCGTGAGTTCTCTGAAGATTTCGACAATCTATCAGGTCGCTTAACAGTTCAATATGATCTCTCAGATGATGCCAATGTCTATGCAACCTACTCAACAGGTTACCGCAGCGGTGGTTTCAATGGAGATTACTTCGACCAAACTAATGATACAGCGGATGCCTTCAATGAAGAAAAAATTGAGAGCATGGAACTGGGCTATAAGTCCTTGTTCTGGGACGGCCGTGCACAGTTGAATGCGGCTCTGTATTCCTATGATTACGAAGATCTGCAGGTTTCCACTGTCCTTACCGAAGGCTCTAAAGTGACCAGCGCCATTGCCAATGCCGGTTCTGCTTCGCGGGACGGTATTGAAATGTCACTGCGTCTCGCACCAACGGACAATCTGCTGGTGTCTCTCGCCTGGAGTCATATCAATGGTGACTTTGATGAGTACCCGGCAGTCTATGGTTCACCTACAGACGGTGCAGCTGTGTTAGATATGAACAATGTTGCTCAGCGCGCTATGGTGCCAGACGACTCTTTCAATCTGGGTCTGGATTGGAACATTATGGACACTGGCTCAAGTCAGCTGGCTCTGACCCTGACGGCGGCCTATCAGGATGAGACAGTTTCAATTCCTGTGTCTACGGCAGTGTATAACACCAATGCCACGAACCCAGCGCCAGATACGCCAGTGGCCTATGCGCAGACGCCAAACAATGAGAGAACTATTATTAACGCCCGCCTGAGCTGGACTAAGGCGCTCAAAGACAGCAACGTAGTTGTAGCTCTGTGGGGTAAAAACCTGCTCGACGAAGACTATCGCAGCTTTGGTTTCAACTACGGTGATGCACTGGGTCTTAACCTCCACCAGTACGGCGAACCCGCTACCTTTGGTCTCGACATTAGCTGGGAAATGTAACACCTAAGGTAGCTTAGGCTACCTTAATGGAAAACAAAAAAAACCGGCTTATTTAGCCGGTTTTTTTTATCCTGTCGCGGTTAAATATTAAATACTGGCGGGCCTAAACATGGCGTCATGGCCACCGTCTATATAGAGCATTGAGCCAGCGATAAAGCTCGCTTTATCGCTAATTAAAAACTCCACAGCATCAGCCATATCCTCTGGATGACCCGAGCGCTGCAGGGGAATCGACGCAACAAATTTTCTGATCGCATCACCATACTGTGGATCGTCGGCAACCCCTTTAGTCATTGCGGTTTCGGTATAGCCCGGAGCAATCGCATTGAGGCGAATACCCTGCGCGGCAAATTGCGGTGCGTTTTTACGCATCCACTTGGCTATCGCCTGCTTACTGCCGCTGTAACAGTCGTGACCGCTAACCTCAGACAATATGCTGTCGATGTCCTGCCACTGATCCTCGAGCAACATTTCTACTAACTCAGGCTTTTGGCACATAGGCGCTGAATTGGACGACACCATCACGACACTGCTGCCCGGTGCTAGACGCTGACGCAGGCGATTAATAATCTCGACGCTGCCGGTATAGTTAATGCTGAGAATTTTTTTCAAATCGGGAAAATGCGAGGCGACACCGGCGCAGGTAATAATGCCGCCGATACTCTCTGGTAGCATGTCCAGCAGGGCGCTAATCGCAGCTTCACGCTGGCTTGCCTGAGACAGGTCAACCTCAATATCCGCATCGTGCAAATCCAGCACAACCACTTGATGCCCCGCACCTTTTAAGCGCGCTTTGATAGCAGAGCCAATGCCGGTGGCGCCTCCGGTCAAAACATAGGTAGACATAGTCTCTATTCCTCTTCGCTGTCGATTACAGACTGAATGGCACTGCCGGGAAGGGCCTGCATACCGCCGTCGATTTCGAGGATTTTACCGCTGACAAAGCTACTGGCCGAGGAGGCCAGGTAGAGTGCACCAAGGGCAATATCTTCTGGTTGGCCAAGGCGTTTCAGGGGAATCCATTTTGTTGTGTTTTTTAGCATGGTTTCATTTTGGGTAATAAAGGCGGTGCTGGGTGTTTCTATGGCTCCGGGAGAAACCGCATTGACCCGAATTTTGGGTGACAGCTCGTAGGACATAACTTTGGTCATCTGATTCATGCCTGCCTTGGCCGCCGCGTAGGCAGAAAAGTTCTTGTCCACCATCCAGCTGAGCGCCGACGAGACATTGACGATCGTTGGGCTGTCGGCGGCACGCAACAGGCTCAGGCAGAGGTGGGTAAGAGTGTAGGCTGACGTGAGGTTAATGCGCACAGTGTGCTCAAAGCGGCCCATATCGACTTTCTCTATACTGCCCCAGCCTTTGCCTGGTGCGCCGGCATTGTTAACCAGAATATCCAGCCTGTCGCTGTGCTCAGCAACTCTGGCGACCAAGGCTTTAAGTTGATCTTCCTTGGTTACATCGCAGGCGATGGCCTCGGCCTTGACGCCAAATCCGCGGCAGGCTTCGGCTACCTGTTCGATATCGTCTATGCTGCGCGCCACGCAAAATACATTGGCGCCCATCTCGGCAAAGCTTTTTGCAATGCTGGCACCAATACCTTTGCCAGCTCCGGTGACGATCGCGGTTTTTCCATCCAGTCTAAATGCATCGAGTAACATTTTTTTCTCCTTTAGCGGTGTTATTGTTTTGCTTGGAAATAACTGACACCACCAATAATGGTTTCAATAATTTTTAGATCTTTTAATTTTTCCGGGTGCAGCAGGGGGTTGTCTTCTAACAGGGTGAAGTCGGCGTACTTGCCGACACTGATAGAGCCGATCTCATGGTCTAGATGGACTTGCCAGGCAGCGTCAATGGTAATGGCTTTGAGTGCGCTGGCGACGCCAATACGCTCATCCTCACCCAGTGTGGCGCCGCTGGCGGTCTCACGATTAACACTGGACCATGCCGACAGTAGAGGTTGCATAGGGACAATAGGGGTATCCAGATGAGTACTGAAGCGCAGGCCTATTTTTTCGGCACTGCGCAGTGGGCTGATATGACGCGCTCGCTCTGAGCCAATTAGCACATCGCGGTGCTGGTCACCCCAATAGTAGGTGTGGGCGACAAAAAAACTTGGGGTAACATCCAGCTGCTGCATCCGTTGTAGCTGATCTGGGCGAGCCATTTGCGCATGGATTAAAATTGTTCGCTCCACTGGCTGGCCCAGAGTAGTTTGCACATAGTCGATGGCGTCGAGAATGTCGTCAATCGAGGCATCGCCATTACCGTGTATAACCGCCTGAAAACCGGCTTGCGCAATATTGAAGACTTTGCTTTTGAGTTCATCTAGGGGAATGCGTGGATAGCCTCGGTAGAGGTCATCGCCCTTATGAGGGCTATGATAGGGGTGGGTTAAATAACCGGTAAAGCCCTGAATGGAACCGTCGGCAATCAACTTTATGGCGCCAATATGGCGCTGGTTAGTGGCCAGGTCTGTGGCCTTGACCTTGCCCTCGATAAGCTTGAGGCCAAGGCTGTCGTAGTCGGGAAAAATAACCAAACGCTGGGGAATTTTGTTGAGCCCCATAGCGAGCGTTAATCCCTGAACATATTGCCCGGAGGCATTGCTCGCCTGGGCGGTGGTAACGCCGTTGCTGAGGTATTCCTCGCGGGCAAAATCGACCATGGCGATAAACTGCGTCAAACTCAGGTCGAGGGCCGGCTTTTGGAAGGCCAGTGCGGCATTCTCTTCCACCAGACCGTTGGCTGTGCCGTCGCTGTTGCGATGAATATGACCGCCGGCGGGGTCCTCTTCGAGCTGATCAAAACCGACTAATCTAAATGCCGCACTATTAGCCACGCCCATATGGCCAGAGACATGCATTAAAAATACCGGGTGGTTGGGGGCAATGGCGTCTAACTCTTGCAGGCTCGGGTGACGTTTTTCGTTGAGCATTAACTGGTCGTAGCCATAGCCACCAACCCATTCGCCCTCTGCTGTGTTCTGGACCTGGGTGGCAACGCGCTCAAGTAGCTGGGCTATGCTCTTCACTTGGCCCACCGGCGGACTGCGCAGATCAGCTAAAAACAGTGCCATGCCGGAGGCGGGAAAATGACTGTGGGCATCCACCAATCCCGGCAGCATAGTGGCGCCGTCGAGATCGTGCATTATGGTTTGCGCATCAACCAAGGCATCTATGTCTGCACGACTGCCCAGGGCAATTATGCGATCGTCGCGAACAAATACCGCCTCAACGCTGGGTTGCTTATCATCCATGGTTAAAATAGTGCCATTAAACCAAGCTTGGCTCGCGGCCGGCTTTTCCGGTTGCACGGCCCAGTAGGATAGAGCGACTAAAGTGATAAGTAGCCCCAGTAAAATCTTTAAAAACCATTTCATTGTGATTTCCTTGCTCTCAGCATCAGCGCCACCTGTGACACCATTTTTGTCAGTTGGCTGCCTAGGTCCTCGGGGGAGTGGGTGAGTGCATTCATCAGCGAATAAAGGTAACTGCCGACAACAATTTGCACCTGCAGGTCAATATCCACCTCGGTGTCTACATCACCCTGCTCTCGACCTTTGGTCAACAACTCAGCCATGGCATTGTTCAATTTACTCAGACGATTTGATGCCTCATCGGGTTTTGCCAGACCACCTAGGCCTTCGACAATAATCACCCGCATCAGCGGGATATGGGACTCCATATAGTCGGCAGTATTGGTCATTAAATTACACAGTCGCTGCTCGGTGCTTTTGGGCTCTTTTAGCTCCTCAGCAATGGAGGCAATAAATTCATTGTCCATGCGCTCGACCATGCTTTGCAGCACTGCATGTTTGGTTGAGAAGTAATTGAAGAATGTCGGTTTAGATATCTCTGCCCCTTCAGCGATGGCGTCGACCGTTGTTGTCTGATAGCCATGAGCGATAAATAGCTCGCCCGCACAATCGACAATCCGCGAGTGTGTCATGCGCTTTTTGCGTTCGCGCAGGGGCAGATTTTTCAGGGATTTAGTAGACAACATAGTTTTACCTCGAGAAATTTACTGGCGAAAGTATATACCATGGTTAAAAAATAAAGTAGAGTAAGATTTTTAAGGAAGAGGAATTTGACAATGTTGTTAAGTGATAAAGTCGGCCTAGTTACCGGTGGTGGTATGGGTATTGGCAGGGCCATTTGCCTGGCCTTTGCTAGAGAGGGGGCCAAGGTTGTGGTGGCGGATTTCAATCCTGAAAGTGGCGCTGAAACGGTTCAGTTAATCCGTGACAGTGGCGGCGAAGGCCTATTTGTACAGGCGGATGTCACTGATGAAGCCCAGGTCAGGGCTATGGTTGCCACCGCAGTTGATCACTATGGTCGGCTGGATATTGCCTGTAACAGCGCTGCGGTGAGCCGCGGCTCTGGACCCATTCATCTATTTGAAAAAACCGTTTTCGATGACACGCTGAATATGTGCTTAAGCAATACCTGGCTGTGCCAAAAGTATGAGCTGAGTGCCATGCTCGAGCAGGGGGCGGGCAGTATTGTCAATATATCGTCAAATGCCTCGCTGCGTGGTCAGGTCTATAACACCGCCTATGCCGCGGCTAAAGCGGGGGTCAATACATTGACTCAGAGTTCAGCTGCCGAGTATGGCAGCAAAGGTATTCGAATTAATGCTGTGTCCCCCGGTGTGGTGCGTACGCCCGGTGTGGAAAAATATTTTGCCGAACAGCCGAAAATTGCCGAGGGCTTAAAGCGCGCCGCGGTGATGAACCGTCTTGGCGAGCCAGAGGAAATTGCTGAAGCAGTGGTGTTTTTATCTTCAGACCGCGCGTCATTTATTACTGGCCAAATTTTATCTGTTGATGGCGGTGCTGCCGTCCGCTAAATGCTGTTGAAGAGAGATATCCTATGATTATTGCAACTGATAGAAAGTCACATGCTGTAAACCTGCCTATACCAACCGGCTGGTTTCAGGTGCTGTACTCCCATGAACTGGCGGTCGGCCAAGCTAAACCCCTGGAGTATTTTGACCAAGAGATGGTCGCCTTTCGCACCGAGTCTGGTCAGGCAAAGGTGGTTGATGCTTATTGCCCCCATATGGGCGCCCATCTTGGCTATGGCATTCGCGATCAAGCGGGCCATGGCTCGGCAGTGGTGGGCGAGAGTATTGTCTGCCCCTTTCACGGTTGGGCCTACGATGGCGATGGCAAATGTACTTCTATCCCCTACGCCAAAAACATGCCGCCAAAAGTCGCCCGCGGTGAACAGGTATTAGGTACCTGGCATGTGCGTGAGATCAACCAATGTATTTTGGTCTGGTACCATCCCCACGGCGAAGCACCCACCTATGAACCTCTAGAAGTGGTCGAAGCCAATAGCGATAACTCGGACTGGGCTGAGCTTGATTCCTATAGCTGGGAGATAAACACCCATATGCAAGAGGTGGGTGAAAATGCGGTGGACTCAGTGCATTTTCTCTATGTGCACGGCACTAAAGACATACCTGATGCGGAAGTGATGGAGTTTGAAGGTCACCGCCGCCGCGGGCTCTTGCGCACTCGCAACCCAACCCCAAAAGGGGTGATTGAAGGGGCGATAGAAAATCAAAATATTGGTCCCGGGCTGGCGATAGTGCGTTTCTCCGGTATCGTTGACACGGTTCTACTGGCACACCTAACGCCGGTCAGCGCCAATCACACCCGCGCCTTTTACTCCTTTATCCAAAAAAATTCTGACGCTGAATCAGGTAAGTCTCGGATTGCCGAGGCGATCGTGCGCAATATCTGTCAGCAGATGGAAGAGGATCGTGTTATCTGGGATCGCAAGAAATACTATGAGAAGCCAATGCTATGCGATGGGGATGGACCTTTTGCAAAATTCAGGAAATGGTATAAACAGTTTTTGATTGAGTAATTGCTTAGCCGGCAGGGTGCTGTTGGGCCCAAAATAATCACATGACTAATAAATGAGCCTATTACGTAGGTACTTTATATGCAGGGTTTTAAGTTACATATAAAAAAACCGTGGCCCAGGCCGCGGGTTTTTTGGTTTAACTACTAATATTTCCCTTAGAAGTTTATAAGAGCTGTGATTTCAACAGTCCGTTGTGGGTCAATCAGCTGGAAATATGGAGTCATTGCATTCCTGTATGGCGATTTCTAATACATGATGCTTTACATTATGGTTACAAAGTTTGTAGGCTAAGAAGAGATAACATACTGATAAATACAGCAAAAACTGATCGATAAAGTGGGTGTCCTGAGAAACCTGATTTACAAACGAGTTACAAACTTACTAATAGTGCTTGTAATCCATTGTTTT
>TARA_B110000208_G_scaffold170358_1_pt1 | contig 22879 bp, 20 predicted proteins | sample TARA_B110000208 | Tara Oceans TARA_B110000208 (sample SAMEA4397426) | marine metagenome | biome: Polar Biome; feature: [SRF] surface water layer (ENVO:00010504); material: water (ENVO:00002006), including particulate matter (ENVO:01000060) such as... | depth 5 m
TGCGGACGACGCGGAGGTCGTCCCTCCCGCGGCTTCGCATCGAATCGCGCTTCACGGATTGACTATCTTTTGGAGGGATATCGTCTCGATGTCCGCTGCTGGTGTGCGGGCGTGGGACGATGCCCCTTCAGTGTAGCCGCCTGCCGGCCTGCTGTGCGTGCGTAGCGACTGGCTTTACGCCAGGATTCGTATACTCCGGCGACGGCAATCAAAAATCGCGGGATAAACCCGCTCGCTACGACCGATTCGCGACTTGCCGCTTTACGCGGCAGCGGAAAACGACCAGAGTGCCACTTTTACTGAGTTCAGACTCCACACCACAGCACTCACTCACTTTTTTTCAGTTGCCCAAAGGGCACCCACTTCAATCACCGCTACGGGGCAAATCGTTCCGATTCACCATCTTTGCGCTAGTCGCGCTTCGCCACACTTTCAGCATTTCAAAATCATGGGCCGTAATTCTATTAAAAAACTCGTACGTCCACCGCGTCATTCTTCGGGACCAACTATCGTCTATATTGAAAACGAGGACGACCTGTTCGACCTGATCGAGCGCACTGAGAATCCACTGATCCTCATCCTTGAAGGCGTGCAAGATCCGCAGAATCTCGGTGCCTGCTTGCGCACCGCATCGGGTGCTGGCGTCACTGCCGTGCTCGCCCCAGTCAAAGGTGCCTGCGGCATCACGCCAACCGTGCGCGACATCTCCTGCGGCGGCGCAGACGACGTGCCATTTTTACGGATTAAAAACATCGGGCAGCTCTTACGTAAATTTCAGGACCGTAAAATCCAGCTCGTCGGCACCTCCGACAAGGGCAAGCAATCGCTCTACAAGGTAGATTTCGACCAACCCACTGCCGTGATCCTCGGTAGCGAAGGCTGGGGCATGCGTAAAGTCACTGGCGATCACTGCGACCACCTGATCAGCCTCCCGATGGCTGGCACAGTCGATTGCCTCAACGTATCGGTCTCCGCAGGCGTCATCCTCTACGAAGCGGTGCGTCAGCGCTTGTAGCTAACAAGCTCAGCCACTTTACAACAACAGGCGGGTTCCTAATATCATAGGACCCGCCTTTTTCACGCCAACAACCAACAGCTCCCAACTAACAACCAACATCAGCCACGTAAATCGTCTTCACATTGACGAACTCACGGATGCCGATTGCGCTCATCTCGCGACCGTAGCCGCTACGCTTGATCCCGCCAAATGGCAGGCGCGGATCGGACTTAACAAAATCGTTAATAAAACACGCGCCGCATTCCAACTGATGCGCTAAGCGCTTCGCTCGCTCAATGTCTTGAGTAAAGACCGCGGCACCGAGCCCATACGCGGATTGATTGGCCAAGCCAATCGCATCCGCATCGTTCTGCACCGCGATGATCGCCACCACCGGGCCAAACACCTCTTCATCAAACGCCGGCATTCCAGGGCGCACCTGGGTTAATACGGTTGGCGGATAGAATAAGCCTGGACCCTCGGGCACATTACCACCGAGCACACAGTGCGCGCCAGCAGCGACACTGGCATCGACTTGGCGCTGTAAGTTCGTACGTAAATCGGCCCGCGCCATCGGCCCGAGATTGGTCGTCTCATTCTCCGGATCACCCATGCGGCGCTTGGCAATCTCAGTCACCAACTTCTGAGTAAACGGCTCCAGCACGGCCGCATGCACCAGCAAGCGCTTCGCCGAAATGCAGGTCTGACCGCAATTATTTAAGCGACTCTGCACACATTTCGCGGCCGCCAAATCGAGGTCGGCATCTTCGCAAATAAGATACGGATCACTGCCGCCCAGTTCGAGCACAGTCTTTTTGATTGCACGCCCCGCAATCGCCGCGACCGCAGACCCAGCCCGCTCGCTACCGGTCAACGCCACGCCCTGCACCGCATCGTGCTGAATCACCGACTCGACCCGATCGATCTCGATCAACAGGGCGCGCAACACGCCCTTCGGGTAACCCGCCTCAATCAACAAGGCCTCGATCGCCAATGCGCAGCCACACACATTTGGCGCATGCTTGAGCAACGCAGTGTTACCAGCGGTGAGCACCGGCACAGCAAAGCGAAAGACCTGCCAAAACGGGAAATTCCACGGCATAATGCCCAGCACCACCCCCAACGGTTGATGGCTCACTTGGCTCTCTTGTGCCGCAGTCTCAATCGACTCACTGGCCAAAAAATCAGCCGCATGCGTCGCGTAGTAGCGGCACAGCAACGTACACTTATCAAGCTCCGCACGCGCTTCTGCCAACGGCTTACCCACTTCCCGCACAATCAGTCGAACAAAGGTCTCCTTGTTCGTTTCCAACAAAGTCGCCACCCGCTCAAGCATCGAGGCGCGCACACTCACATCGACTCGTGCCCATGCGACGGCAGCACTACGCGAGTCTTCCAGCGCAACTGCAAGCATCGCGGCTGACATCGCAGGATATTGCTGTATAAGATGCCCCGTTGCCGGATTAATCGACTCAAACATGCCACTCTGATACTCAGTTCAAGCAGAAGGTAAATAAGTAAAAATAATCTAGTATATTTATCTGCTATTAGGCTATAATTTTTAGTTATTCGTGCCTAATCACTAGCAACAAACTCTTTCGGATATATTCTGACCTTCTTGTTTATATGAAAAAAGTCTTCATCTCCGGCTGCTACGACATCCTCCACGCGGGCCACATTCAATTCTTCAGAGAAGCTAGGGCGCTCGGTGATCACCTAACCGTATGCTTCGCTTCCGACGCAGTGCTTTGGGAACATAAGAAGCGCCGCACCTCGATCCCACAGGATCATAAGCTGGCCCTGATGACGGCACTCGAAGTGATCGATCAAGTCGTGATCGGCGCCTGCGAAGAGCTCGGCCTCGACTTCAAGGATCACTTTCTAAAGATCCGCCCAGATGTCTTGGCAGTGACTGAAGACGATCAATACGCAGACATTAAACGCGCACTTTGCATTGAAGTCGGCGCCGAGTACGTCGCCCTGCCCAAAACCCCGCCACAGTTCACACCGGTATCCTCCAGCTCGATCGTGCGCAATATTCGTACTCCAGCTCAAGCGCCCCTCCGTGTCGATTTCGGCGGCGGCTGGCTCGACGTACCGCACCATGCTCGGGCAGGCGCGTTCATCGTCAACTGTGCCATTTCCCCCATGGTCTCGCTCAACGAGTGGGACTACGAAATCAAATCCGGACTTGGCGGCAGTGGTGCTTGGGCGCTGCTCAACGGCAACGACGGCGTCGAAAGCGAGCTCAACCTCGGCGTCGGCTGGCAAGACCCTGCCATCATCCGCGAGACTGGAGTCTGCGTCTGGCGCAGTGGACCGCGCCCAGTGCTTGATTTTAAGCGCAACGGCGACTTCCTCCGCGGCCACATGGCGCTACACTACACTGATATTCCGCACGACACCCCAGGCAATGTCGACAACCTGCGCGACTACGATCTCATCGAACAAGCCGCGGCCATCGCCAAGGACGCCGTCTTTGCCGGCGACATTGCCAAACTCGGCGAGGCAATCAGCCTCAGCTACGCCGCTCAATTGAAAGAAGGCATGCTCGAGATCCCTGCAGCCAAAGGTTGCGTCGGCCGTAAATACTGCGGTGGTGGCTGGGGAGGCTATGCACTCTACCTGTTTGAGCAAACTGCTAATCGCGACGCATTTGTCGCATCTGCCAGCTGCAATCGCTCGATTGAGCCCTACATTACCATCCGTTAACGCTTTTTCCTTTACGAGACGCCGTACGAGATCAGCTTCAAGCATCTTAAACTTACTGTTATGAGCCTGATCGAAACCATTCGTACAAACACCGACACCGTCATCGGCGAAACCGAGCTGGAGGATCGTCTGCACGGCAACCGACCACTGCGCGTTAAACTCGGGGTCGACCCAACACGCCCAGATCTCACCTTCGGCCACCTCGTCGTATTTAATAAACTACGCCAGTTTCAAGACCTCGGGCACGAAGCCATTCTCATCATTGGCGACTTTACTACGCTGATCGGTGATCCATCCGGTCGCTCGAATACACGCCCCGTCCTGACTAAGAATGAGATCCTCGACAACGCGCAGACTTATCTGGTGCAAGCCTTCAAGATTCTCGACGAGGGCAAGACCACAGTCGTCTACAACAGCGAGTGGTTCGATGACATGGGCTTCGAGGACTGCCTCAAGCTGGCACGCAAGATGACTGTCGCACGCATGCTGGAACGCGACGACTTCGCCAAACGCTACGCTGGCAACGCACCGATCTCCATCATTGAATTTCTCTATCCGCTGATCCAAGGCTACGACTCACTCATACTCAATGCCGACGTCGAAATCGGCGGCACCGATCAACTCTTTAATATGCTGGTCGGTCGTGCCCTACAGAAAGATGCGGGCAAGCTGGAGCAGGCAGTCATCACGATGCCATTGTTGATCGGCCTGGATGGCAGCAAGAAGATGTCGAAGAGCTCTGACAACTACATCGCGTTTACCGATTCACCGAAAGAAATGTTTGGTAAAATTATGTCGATCAGCGATGACACGATGTGGACTTACTACCAACTGCTGCTCGAATTCAACGCCGATAAAATCGCTAAGCTCAAAGAAGGCCACCCGATGGCGGCCAAAAAGCACCTCGCCGCCGCACTGGTCGGCCAATTCCACTCAATGAACGCCGGTAAGTATGAACTGGAACAGTTTGAGCAAGTTTTCTCGAAAAATAAAATTCCCGATGACATGCCGACTTTTACTTGGAGCGATTTGCTCGGCAACGCCGACAGCGCACCACTGTTTGAAGTCATGGCGCAATCCGATTTATTTGAGAGCAAAGGTGCGATCCGCCGCCTCGTACAGCAAGGCGCTGTGAAGATCGACAGCGTCAAGCAAGACGACCCCAACCAAGAAATTAACCGCCCAACCAGCCAATTAATTTTCCAAGCAGGCAAACGCATCTTCTTCAAACTGCTCGCCTAACAAACAAGTGGATAGAAGAAACACACATAAAGGCGCGTCTGCTCGTATCTGACGCTTTACATTAGCGCCGCGCATTCCTTTATTAAATGCTCTCTTCGCTTTCAATTCACTTCTCACTTCTCACTTCTCACTTCTCATTATGGCACTAGCAACCGGAACCAAAGCACCCGCATTCACACTCAAATCCAAGAACGCCGACGGCCTTCAGGATATCTCTCTGGCCGACAACCTGGGCAAGCAGAAGACTGTCCTGCTGTTCTTCCCGCTCGCATTCACCAGCGTGTGTATGCAGGAAATGTGCGACGTTAGCAACAGCCTCGCGTCTTACTCCGACCTAAACGCAGCCGTTTACGGCATTTCGGTCGACAGCCCGTTTGCCCAAGAACAAATGGCACAGGTCGATGGCCTAAAATTCCCACTCCTCAGTGATTTCAACAAAGACGTTTCTGCCGCTTACGATGTATTGTATGCAGACCTTCTCGGCTTCAAAGGTGTCTCCAAGCGTTCTGCTTTCGTCATCGATGAAGACGGCGTGATCCTCTATAGCGAATCTGCTGAAGATCCGCACGATCTACCAAATTTTGATGCAATCAAAGCAGTACTTAAAGGCTAAGCCTTCCGCTGGAAATCAAAAAACCGATAGCTCGACACAAACGGTTGACCTCACGGTGCGAATTAGTACTGCTATTGATGTCGAGTAGCTACCACTACGCTGGCATTTTCTAATAATTCCTTCGCGATAACCTCTCCGAATCCTAAGACTATCATTTGCCGCAAAACTCCAACGCATGAGTGAGCCTCTAACGCCTACTTTTTTAGTCAGTGCCTACTCTGATCCCGTTGTGGTTCGGATTCACGGGAAAGCGAACTATCTAAACTGCAACACGTTTCGAGAGTTCATCGCAAAGATGGTTAGCGCAGGCAAGGCACGCATCGTGCTCGACTTCGAGAATTGCAAAGGGATGGACAGCACTTTCCTCGGCATCCTAGCAGGGACGGCGCTGGAGTTGCGCAAGCAAACACCTCCTGGCGTATTGATCATTTGTAAACTAGGTGAGCGCAACCACCAGCTCGTCTGCAACCTCGGCTTGCAAAATCTCCTCACCATCGGCGAGGACCTTCCGGGCAGCTCCGTTGCTACAGCCGATTTTTCGGCTCTTAAAAATATGGAAGTCTGCGCAGCCAAAAACGTGCTCAGCGCGCACGAGAATTTGGTCAAGGCCGACGCCGAGAATGCGGCAAAATTTCAAGACGTCATTGCCTTCCTGAAAAATCAAGTTGAAAAACAAGACTAGGAGTGAGCGGAAACTAATACCAGCTTCCGCAAAATAACCTGAACCTTTATGTCATTTTTCTTTGGAGCTTTAGCCGGACTATTCGGCATGTGGCTACTCTACACTGGTAAGCGTAGCCACGTTAAAATCATCGAAGACGAGAAGCAACTCCTGCAACAGGAGAAGCAAATTGTCGTTGAGTTCATGCACAACATGGTCGAGGCAGTCGCCGAAGGCAGCGACCGTGCCGCCATGTTTCAACGCATCATCCATGCCGCGATTCTCAGCACCGGCGCGATGAGTGCATGCATCTTCGAAAAGCGCGACGACGGCACGCTCAAGGGCATCGCCGTCGAAGGCCTGTTCCCGCCACAGCGCAAACTGCCGGAAGGTCTCAGCGCCAAACTTGCCACCCGCACACAATTCCTCGAGACCATCCTCAAATCCGAGACATTTAAAATGGGCGAAGGCTTGATCGGCCAAGTCGCCAAGTCTAAACGTGCGCAACTCATCGCCGATGCAAGCAACGACCCGCGTGTCATCCAGCACAACGATTCCGCGCTCAAAGTCCGCTCTATCATCGTCGCCCCCGTGCTCTTCCAAGACCGCCTCATAGCGGTGCTCGCCGTTGCCAACCCCGCCGACGAGCTCGCCTTTACCGATACCGACTTTTCGCTAGTCGAATCGCTCGCCGAACAAGTTGGTCTCGCGGTGCATAACAGCGATGCCATGCAACTCCAAATCGAGAAGAACAAACTCGATCTGGATATCGAACTCGCCAGTAACATCCAGAGCCTGCTGCTACCAAGCCAGTTCCCCTCCAGCCCTAATATTGAATTTGCTGCGCACTATACCGCAGCGCAAAAGATCGGTGGCGACCTTTACGATGTGTTCGCCATGGATGACAATCGAATCGGCGTCGCCATCGCCGATGTTTCCGGCAAAGGCATCTCTGCTTCCATCTTGATGGCAATTTGCCAGACCAACCTGCGCCATATCTCGCGACAATTTGACTCCCCCGCCAAGGTCCTCAGCGCTATCAACGCACAAATGCAAAGCACCATGCGCCGCGATATGTTTATTACCATCATCTACGCAATCATCGATCAAGCGAAGCAGGAGATCACCTTCGCACGCGCAGGCCACGAGCTCCCATTCTTATACCACCGCGCCAGCGATGGCACTTGCAGCGTCGAATCAATCCAGTCATCAGGTATGGCTCTCGGCATGGTGCCACCCGAAATCTTCGACCTCACGATCAAGGACAAAACCGTGCCGTTCAGCAAGGACGACGCACTGATTCTCTACACCGATGGCATGACCGAAAGCGTCAATTCCAGCGGTGAGGAATACTCTGGGGAACGGCTGATGAACGCGCTTAGAACACACGGCAATGGCAGTGCCCAATCGATCCTCAATCAGCTAATGAACAGTGTGCACCGTTTTTCTGGCGACGAAGGCCAACCCGACGACCTCACCTTGATTACGATCAAACATAGCTGAGCTCCGAACAGCCGCAGGGGCAGTCGAAATGGCACGAACTCAAGCGATCGTTTCGAGTGTTTAAGGGGACTTGAGTAGAGCAGTAGAAGAGGCACCTCGGTCGCTTTATTTGCCGGCGCCAGCTAGGGGCTTATAAGCTTGGCAGAGGCAAAGCCCAGGAGTGTTGCTACGACAGTGAGCCTTTTGGCACTGCTCGTTTTCGCCCTGCTGCGGACGAGGCGGAGCGCGCCCCTGCCAATAACGCATGAGACAACTAGGGAGGGATGACCTCCGTGTCGTCCGCGTTTTCCCTGCATCGAATACATAATGTGCTAACAGTACCGAAATGCCATAGCAGGTGCTGAGAACCAAAGCCGAAAATATGCCAAAAAAAAGCTCAGGGAAACGATATCCCTGAGCTTTTTACTCAAACTTACGGCGCGCAAATGACTATCGGCTCAAGACGCCTGTCGGTGGCGCAAACTTTGTCAAATTGATGCCTGCGACCGCTGCTTTGTATTCATCCAGGTTGGGAGTCCTACCAAGGATCGCAGAGAGGACCACCACCGGTGTCGAAGCGAGTAAGGACTCGCCTTTCTTACGATCGGAATCTTCCACGACTCGGCCCTGAAACAGGCGTGTCGAGGTGGCCATCACAGTATCACCCTTGGCAGCTTTTTCTTGGTTACCCATGCATAGGTTGCAACCTGGACGCTCAAGATACATCATATTCTCGTATTCAGTGCGTGCCGCGCCTTTCGGAGCATCATCGTCGAATTCGAAACCAGAATATTTCCGCAACATCTCCCAATCACCTTCGGCCTTGAGTTCATCAATGATGTTATAGGTAGGCGCGGCCACAACGAGCGGTGCATGGAACTCCACTTTACCTTGTTGCGCTTCCAGATTTTTAAGCATCTGCGAAACGATCTTCAGATCACCCTTGTGAACCATGCAGGAACCGACAAAACCAAGATCCACGACCTTCTCACCCTTGTAGTAAGAGAGTTCGCGAATCGCATCGTGCGTATAGCGCTTGGAGACGTCATCGTTGTTCACATCCGGATCCGCGATCATCGGCTCGACAATTTCGTCTAGATCGACGACAAACTCGGCAGAATACTTGGCATTTGCATCCGGCATCAGCGCGGGCTTTTCGCCTGAACGGATTTCTGCGATGCGCTTATTCGCGATGTTGATCAAACCTTGAAGTACCTGCCCATCGTTATCCATGCCCTTTTGGATCATGATCTGGATACGGCCCTTCGCGATCTCCAGAGATTCAATTAGCGTCTCATCTTGAGAAATACAGATCGATGCCTTCGCCTTCATTTCCGCGGTCCAGTCGGTAAAGGTGAACGCTTGGTCGGCGGGCAGTGTGCCCAAGTGAACTTCAATCACTCGGCCTTGGAATACATTATCTCCAAATTTCTTGAGCATTTGAGTCTGCGTCGCATGCACTACGTCGCGGAAATCCATGTGGCCCTTTAGATCGCCCTTGAAGGTGACTTTGACCGATTCAGGAATGGGCATCGCTGCTTCACCCGTCGCGAGCGCGAGGGCGACCGTGCCAGAGTCCGCGCCGAACGCGACGCCTTTGGACATACGGGTATGTGAATCACCACCAATAATGACCGCCCATTCATCTACAGTCAGATCATTCAAAACCTTATGAATCACGTCCGTCATGGCGCGGTAGACACCCTTCGGGTCACGCGCGGTGATGAGTCCGAACTTATGCATGAACTGCATGAGTCGAGGAATGTTAGCCTGTGCTTTTTTATCCCATACAGAAGCGGTGTGACAGCCGGATTGGTAAGCGCCATCCACCGTGGGAGAGATGACGGTTGCGGCCATCGCCTCTAATTCCTGAGAAGTCATCAGCCCAGTGGTGTCCTGAGATCCGACAATATTCGCCTTTACTCGGACATCAGACCCAGCGTGCAACACGACTCCTGGCGTCACGCCAACCGCATTTTCATTGAAGATCTTCTCAACCGCCGTAAGCCCTTGCCCTGTATGCGAAATCTCCTTAGAAGGCGCAAAGACCGGCTCTAAGTCGACGCCGAGCGTTTGGGCAGCGAAGCTCTGCAGCTTTTTGCCAAACACAATGGCATAGGTGCCACGGGCCTTAATGAATTCGACTTTTTGAGGCGTTAAGGCCGATGAAATATCCACCAGCTCCTTATCGCCGTTATACAATTTCTTCGTCTTGGTGTTAATCGTCAGCACAGTGCCGGTCGCGACCGAGTACACCTGCTCAAGTACAGGATCGCCACTCTCGTTCAAGACTGGGCGACCGTCCGCATCTAACTGCTTCACCCAATTCTTCAGGTCGATGCCGATGCCGCCCGTCACACTGACAGTCGTCAAAAAGATTGGCGAGATGCCATTGGTCCCAGCAATAATCGGAGCAAGGTTGACGAATGGCACGTAGGGACTGGCTTGCTTGCCAGTCCAGAGAGCCACATTGTTAACCCCTGACATGCGAGAGGAACCCACGCCCATAGTGCCCTTTTCGGCAATTAACATCACACTCTTGCCGGGATGCGCCCGCTGCAGTTCTTGGATCTCCGCTTGTGCCGCCTCAGAGATCATGCACTTACCATGCAGCTCTCGGTCAGCCCGGGAGTGCGCTTGATTGCCGGGAGACAGTAAATCAGTAGAGATATCACCCTCTCCTGCGATGAAGGTCACCACCTCGATTTCTTCGACGACCTCTGGAAGCTTAGTAAAAAACTCGGCATGGGCATAGCTCTCGAGAATGTCTTTAGCGATTACATCCCCGGCCCGGTAAGCTGCCTCGATACGATCTGTATCCGCCTCATACAGGAATACTTGGGTCTTTAGGACGTCTGCGGCAGCGCTCGCGATCGCAGCATCATCCCCAAAAGCGAGATCAAGCAGCACCTCAATCGAGGGGCCGCCTTTCATGTGAGACAACAGTTCAAAAGCAAAGGCGGGTGTAATCTCCTCGACCACCGACTGACCAATAATGATCTCCTTCAAAAACGCAGCTTTGACCCCGGCAGCACTCGTGGTGCCCGGCAAGGTGTTGTAAATAAAGAAGTTAAGCGAGTCCTTGCGATGTTCGTTAGCAGAATCTTTTATTTGCTCAATTATTTCGGCTAACAATGCCTCACCATCAATTGGTAGCGGGTGTAATCCCTGACCGATTCGTTCGTCGATCTCTTTTAAATAGTCAATATATGTGTCCATAGATATAATTAAATATGCCTTCTGAAGCTTAGGTATCGCAAGAAGATTCGGGGTTCTTCACGGATTTCGTTTTTTGTTTAGGCGCTACTCGCACGAGCTAGAGCCAGCATAACATAGGCCAGATCGAAAACAGACTGGCAACTAGCAGAATGTATCGCCGCTCAGCCCCAGATATCTAGGATGCCCGCATAAAATCATGCTCGAAGCAGGCAGCGCTGCTTAGATCGCGCAACTTGACCCGACGACCTCACCCTGTTTACGCTCAAACACCGCCACGGCATTCGGCTCACTGAGGTAAAACAGCGTGACTGCAGCTATATAAGATGGTAATTATTTGACATTGAGAACCTTCCGCGTGAAAAACTTCGTAGACTTCTGCACTCGGAGGTCATTGCACTTAAAAATCTTAAACACGTGTTCGGCTTTCTCTCAAACGACATCGGAATCGATCTAGGCACCGCAAACACACTCGTGTTTGCAAAAGACAAGGGCATCGTCCTGCGCGAGCCTAGTGTAGTCGCGATCTACACCTCGACCAAGAAGGTCTGTGCGGTCGGCTCGGACGCGAAAAAAATGCTCGGACGCACGCCCGGCAACATCACCGCCATCCGCCCGATGAAGGACGGCGTAATCGCCGATTTCGAAATCACTGAAGCCATGCTTCGGTATTTCATTAAGAAGGTAAACCGAACTAGAACTTTTGTCGCACCGCGCATCGTCGTCGCTGTTCCCTCGGGAATTACTGAAGTGGAGCGTCGCGCCGTTAAAGACTCTGCGATTCGTGCCGGCGCGCGCGACGTCGTCCTACTCGCCGAGCCGATGGCCGCTGCGATTGGCGTGGGTTTGCCGATTGACGAACCCGCAGCGAACATGATCGTCGACATCGGCGGTGGCACTACCGAGGTGGCGATCATATCCCTCGCAGGTGTTGTCTATACCAAAAGTATTCGCGTCGGTGGCGATGAGATCGATAACGCGATCGTCAACTATATGAAGCGCGCCTACAATTTGATGATTGGTGAGCGCACTGCCGAAGAGATCAAGATCCGAGTCGGTTCAGCCTTCCCACCCGAAGAAGAATTGTCCATGGAAGTGCGCGGTCGCGATTCCGTCGCCGGCTTGCCCAAAACCATCACCATTTCATCCATCGAAATTCGAGACGCCCTCGCGGATACCATGACATCGATTGTCGATATGGTTCGTAGCGCGCTGGAGCGCTGCCCGCCGGAACTTTCTGCAGACCTCATCGACCGTGGATTCGTCCTCGCCGGTGGAGGTGCAATGATTCGTGGCCTAGACCAGTTGCTGAGCGATGCGACAGGCCTGCCGGTTATTGTTGCAGAAGATCCACTCAGTGCGGTCGCAAACGGCACAGGTTTGGTGCTGGAGGAATTGGCCTTTCTATTGAAAGACCTCACTGGGAACCCGAAATAAGCGCTGCACGTGGCGAAATTCCGCCTCGATAAGTTCAAGCCGATCGTCGCCTTAGGCGCCTTTCTAATTGCTTGGTGGATCGTGCCGACCCTGTCCAAGTCGTTCCTGCCATTTGTGAAGCTCAGCTTTACCGAATTTCAAGCACCCGCTTGGATAGTATCCTCCTATTTGGATGACCTCGAAAGCTTTTGGGCACGACGTAGCCATTCAAAAATCGAGCTAATCGAAGCAGGCCAAGAACTCGCCCGGCAAAAAGCTTTTTATCAACTGCTAGACCAGCGCAACAAGTCCCTTGAAACCGAAGTCATGCGCCTCGAATCAATCCTCCACATGCCGAGTCGGCGCGAATTCCGCTATCAAGTCGCGCGCGTGATCCGCCGTGACCTCAACGCATGGTGGCAACAGCTTATCATCCGCAAGGGCAAGGACTATGGCATCACCGAAGGTGCAGCGGTGATTTTCGCCGGTGGCGTCGTCGGCCGAATAGTCGAAGTCAATGCCTTCACCAGTCGCGTCGAGCTAATCAGCAGCCCAAATTTTCGCATGGCCGCCAGCTTCGAAGGTGACACACGCCCCGTAGTCTACCAAGGCGTGCCGCAAAGCGGCTTCGGCGGGCCCATTGGTGAAGTGCGCGATGCGCCACAAGATCTAGTCGCCAACACACAAAACCCGCTCCGACTCGTCTCAACACGCTTGGGCGGCACCTTTCCGCCGGGACTCATGATTGGCAGCGTCAGTTGGCTCGAACCAGGCAGTACTGGCATCTTCCAAGCCGGCACCGTGCGATTAGACAAACGGTTACTAAGCCTGCAAGAAGTCTCAGTGCTCATCCCCTTGAACCCTCTTAATTACGACCGCGATGTTCCTTGACCCACGCGCTATCATTTTATTTGCGACGAATGCACTACTGCTCTTCCTTTGCCTGTTGGTTAACTCCAGCTTGTCTGCGCTATCGCTGTATTTAGTGCTCTTGGGGCCCATGTTAGTGCTGCCCGCACTGTACCTAAATCACCGCTCTTTCTTTATTTGCACCTTGCTCACTGGACTCTGGGTCGATGCGGCCCTACCTGCAGCCTTCGGCCTCTTTACTTGCGGCTTCCTAATCATGGGCACGCCCATCGCAATGGCCAGGATACGCTTCCGCACAGAGCACAACTACCACCCGATCTTACTCGCGCACATCGCAAACTTTGCCTGCCTTATACTGCTCGCAGTCAGCGAAGGACTTCAACATATCAGCGTGCCCGCCTTCTGGCTGCAGCTAGTGATCACGCTGCTATTTTCCCACGCAGCCCTACTCATCATCGCTCCCTGGTTTTTTAATCTTCAGCGACTGCTGTTCGAGCTCTGCCATGTCGACACTGAGCCTGACGAATTCCCGATGCTATGAGTCAATACGATGTGCATAGAGGAGAAAATCCGCGCATTCTGTTTTTTTTATGGATCGTCCTAGGAGCCAGTGCCGTATTAATCGGTGGGCTCGGCTCGAGCCAGTTGATAGACATTCGCAAGTACCAAGAAATTGAAAAACGCCAAACTGAGCGACGCGTCCTTACCCCCGGCCCGCGCGGCGATATTTATGATCGCAACGCCAATCTACTGGTCGGCAACCGCCCGCATTACTCAGCCGTCGCCTACCTCGACGACCTGCGCCTCGATTTTCGTCAAGAATACTCGAAGATCATCCGCGCCGAACGGGTGCGCATAACAGATGCATACCAAAAAACGCCCGAGGACGAGCGCCCACGCGACCCTCCCACGCCGAATTACAGTGATTGCGCATGGACCGCGCGCCTCAACGTCGTCAACCGCTACGTCGCCAAGATCAATGCCATCTCGGGCAGAGGTGATTCCATGTCCGAAAGGACGCTGATTCGTCACTTCAACGAGCAACTCCTACTGCCGCTGCCGCTGGTCGAAGATCTCACTCCCGACCAATACGCCCGACTCATCGAACAACTCCCCGTCAACTCGCCGATTCAAATCCACACCGGTACCGCTCGCTTCTACCCCTACGGCAGCGCCGCGGCTCATCTGCTCGGCTACGTGCAAAACGCCCTGCCCGACTCGAACGAGTTCCCCGACGATGGCATCAAGACCTTCACCTTTAAAACCAAACTCGGTAAAACCGGCCTCGAGCACTCTTTTAACGACCTGCTCTCCGGCAGCACAGGGATGGAGCTATGGCGCGTCGATCCGCTCGGTTTTCAAGATACACGGCTCGATATGATCGCGCCCAAACAAGGCGATAATCTCATCACCAGCATCGACATCGATCTACAGTTGACCGCCGAAACTGCACTCGGCGAACGCACCGGTGCGGCCATCGCGCTCGACATTCACAGTGGCGAAGTACTCGCCCTAGTCAGCCATCCGACCTACGATCTCAACAACCTGAGCCCTTTCATCCCGCGCAAAACCTTCGACGCGATTAACGAACGCGGCGCATGGCTCAACCGCGCGGTGCAGCTCTCATACCCGCCCGGATCGACCTTTAAGCTCATCACCACCATCGCCGGTATGCGTAACGGCATGATCGACGCCGACACCTCGCACGATTGCCAAGGAATGCACCGAGTCGGCAACCGCGTGTTCCGCTGCCACTCGCGCTACGGTCATGGCGAAACTGATCTGCCCGCGGCCATTGAAGGCAGCTGCAATGTATTTTATTACGTCGAAGGCTTGGAGATGGGCATCGATCTGCTCAGCGCCGAAGCCAAACGCTTCGGCCTCGACCAAAAAACCGGCATCGAAGTGCCGTTTGAAACGCGGCACCTCGTCGTCCCTTCCAAGGCATGGAAAAAGGGAAAAGACCTCGGCGGCTGGGTGCCTGGCGACACCGCCAACACCGCCATCGGTCAAGGCTTTCTACTGCAGACCCCATTGCAAATGGCCACAGTCATTGCCTCCATCGCACGCGGCGAGACGCGCACCAAGCCAACCCTCAAAGCCCTCTCGCGCGAAGACGCCATGCAGGTCAAGCATGGCGGCGAATCGATCGGTCTGACGGCCGAACAAACACGCCTACTCTGGGAAGGGATGGAGCAAGTCGTCGGCCCCGACGGCACCGGTCGCTTGGTGCAAATCGACAACTTCCGCATTGCCGGCAAAACTGGCACCGCCGACTTCCGCGCTCACGGTCAAGAAATGAACCTCGCCTGGTTCATCGGCTTCGCTCCAGTGGAGAATCCACAAATCGCCGTCGCCGTCATGGTCGAAGGCACCCGCGAAAGCCACACCTACCACGGCGGCTCCACCGCAGGTCCAGTGGCCAAAGATATTTTCCTTCAGTTTATTGAGAACTACCCCGAACGCGCGGGTTTCCCGACTGCGCGCTAGTGGCACGCGGCCCTGGGGTAAACCCAGTCGCTACCTCCGGCCCCTCGTAGCGAGCGGGTTCATCCCGCGATTAGAGCGCAGACAGCAATACCGATCTAACCAACCACGCCACCAGTCCAGCGTGCCCCGCAAGCGCGTGGAAACGACGGAGCGTTTCCCTCCAGCCGAAGCACCGATACATGGAGGGCACTGCGCCGCCAGTGCCACCGCACGCGATCCTGGGGTGAACCCAGTCGCTACGTTCGAACCTCGTAGCGAGCGGGTTTACCCCGCGGTGGCAGCGCAAACAGCCCTACCACTCGAAACAACGACGCCACCCGCGCCGCTGCGCCCCGCACACGCGTGGAAACGACAGAGCGTTTCCCTCCAGCTGACGCACCGATACATGGAGGGCACTGCGCCCCGATTGCCACCGCACGTGATCCTGGGCTGAACCCGGTCGCTACATACCAGGCACGCCGCGCTTGAAACGTGCACAGCTACAGCTTGCGGATGTCCGCGTAGCTCCCACTCGCGCGCTGCCGCAATTCCGAAAAGGCGCCGATCAGTCGTCGCGCGCAAGATTCGCCATCAGGCATCTGCTCGGTGCCTTTTGCAGCTTTTAAGATAGCCAACGGTTTGAAGCGCTCATCCGCGGGCAGAGTGGTTAAATAATCCTGCATCGCGGTATCGACCAAGCCTGGTGCCAACGAGGTGAAATGCGTCTGCGGTTGCTCGCCTGCGTAAAGTTGAATCAACATATTTAGCGCCCCTTTGGATAGACTATAGCCATTCCAGCCGCGGCTGCCAGACAGTGAGGCACCCGATGAGATCGCCACCACTTGCTGCACCGGCCGCTCCTCGGCAAATAGCGTATCGAGCAGCCATTTATTTGCCCAGACGTTGATCTCCATCGTTTCGCGCAGGTCGCTCAATGGAGTCGCCTGCATATCGCGAATTTCACCAAGCTTAGCGGCATTGAGGATGACCGTATCAAATTGCGGCACGCCACTGAGCCACTTAGCCAGCTCCGGTTGTCCTCGCTCAGCATCCGCCAAATCGATCTTCTGAAAAAGGAGACCTTGCGCAATCAGCTCCTCAGGTGCCCGTCGGCTACAGCCATACACCGTCGCACCCTGCTCTAAGTAAACTTTTGCAAGTCCGTGCCCCAAACCGCAACTCACGCCTGTAATAAAAATAGTCTCTGCCATGCAGCTACGCTAGCCATTTAGCTTTGTGTATAAACAGTAAAGCACTCTCAAATTAAAATCAATGATACCACCGTTGATAAATCACGGCATTCGCCGGAATCCAGCCACCTGTGAATTCAAATCGTGACGCGCAAAAAAGTCACTACCCACGCCAAGTATACGCATGGCACAGCGCGACGGCCGCTGCGTCGGATTCATCCAAGCGATCCGTTAAGTCCGCACCAGTGATGCTCTGAATCGTGCGCGCCACTTGTTCCTTACTCGCCCGCCCCGCACCAGTAACCGCTTGTTTGATGCGCAGCGGCGCGTACTCAAACACCGGCAGACCACGCATCGATGCGACCGCAATCGCCGCGCCCCGCGCCGCACCAAGAATCTGCGCGGTCTGAAAATTCTGTACGTAGATCGTCTGCTCAATCGCCACGTGTAGCAGTTTATGTTTATCAATAAAATCTTCCACTTGATTGCCGATCGCGCCGAGACATTCGATCTGCGAAATGACCTGCTTCAGCTTAAGCGTCGCAGTTTCCACTACCCGCACCTTGCCGTTCGGGGTATACTCGAGCACCGCGAACCCGCTACCACGCAAACTCGGGTCAATCCCCAGCACCATCCCGTTGAATTGCACCGTGCGCATCGGCACCGCGGCCTTCGCCCGAACAGACTGACCGCCGCCCCGAGCAATATGCTCGGCCCAAAGTTTGCGTGTCGATTTACGTGCCATTGATGTAAGGAGACGGGAGGGAGAAGACCCGAGGAAGGAGATGGGAAGTCAAACAAGGCATCACCACTCCGCAAGCCTCAAGCCTCAGGTAATCAGTTCAGTCACCCTTCGCTTCGCTCAGGGCAAATCTCCGGTTTACCATCTGCGCACTGTCGTGCTTCGTCAGCTCTCGGCTCTCAGATAATTAGCTTTAAGCCACCGATCACCACAAAGACCCAGATCAAAACTTCAAACACCTTCTGATTGATACGTTTCACGATCAAAGGAGCAATCAGCGCCGCGCCAATCGCATATGGCATGAAACCGGCACTAAATCTCAGCGAGTCGACATCCATGATACCAAGATCTATCATGAATGGCACCTTGATACAGTTCACCAACAGGAACAGCCAAGCCGACGTGCCGATGTAAGCATATTTCGGGAGACCCGAAGCAATGAAATACAACGCCGCCACCGGCCCAGCCGCATTCGCCACCATCGTCGCAAAGCCACCAAGAATACCCGTGGTCGCAATAAACACCGGATGATTCGGCAACTGATCCTCCCCCTCGTGGTTGCGACGGCCCCACATACGAAAGAAATGCACGCCAGTCATCGACAGCAAAATCACACCAATCATCAACCGCATATGCGCATCATTGACGTGACTAAATACAAAGTAACCAATCACAATCCCGACCAGCATCCACGGCAGCAACCGGAAGATATACCGCCACTCAGCATGCCGCCGATAAATCGCGACCGCCATGATATCGGCGGAAATCAAAATCGGCAACAACACCCCAACCGACATCTTTGCCGGAAGCACCAGCGCCAACAGCACCACCGTTAAATTCCCCACGCCAGGCAGCCCGCCTTTGCCGAAGCCAACAAAAGCCGCACCGAGTGCGATTACGCTGTATTGCCAAAGTTCAAGAGCTTGCATAACGATTCAGCCTTGCAGCCAACTACCAGATTCCAAGCACTAAGACCGCAAACTCGTGGCGTCTGCGCTTGCGCAGGCTAATTTCAAACGGCCTCCAGACCCATCGGCCGCCGTCAAATAAAAAATAACCAGATTCCAAGCTGCAAGGGTCGTGCGTCCCGTGGAAGTGACACTCTTGTCGCTTTATTTTTCACAATTCTGCACTGAGCAATGCGACAAGAGTGTCGCTTCCACGTTTTGCAACTCGGCGGCGAAGTCGTTGTGACCGTCTGGCAAATGCACAAAAATCGCTTCGCCAGCGTCCTACAAAAGAATTCTCCAGCTGAACTTCACTCTTCACAACTCAACCAAAGCCAACACTGTGCTTGCGATGCGTTGGAAATGTATTTGCGCCTATGACGGCACAGACTTCGGCGGTTGGCAGCGCCAACCGCATGGCGACGCTGTGCAAAACCACATCGAAGTAGCGCTGAGCAATATCTTTGCCGCCGCCGTGCAAATCCATGGCAGCGGCCGCACCGATGCCGGCGTACATGCCAACGGCCAATGCTTTCACTTCGATGCCGAGTGGAAGCACCCCCCTGAAAAGTTAATCCGGGCCCTGCATGCGCAACTGCCGACTACGATTCAAATCAAATCGATTCTGCCAGTTAGCGACGAGTTCCACGCCCGCTTCTCAGTCACCGGCAAGCGCTACATATTTCGCTACTACTTAGGCCGCGCGCAGCCCTGCGACGATCGTTTCGTTTGGGCCTGCCGCGACATCCCACTTGATCTAGAGGCGATGAATCAAGCCGCTCAACGCTTGATCGGCCAGCACGACTTTACTGCCTATAGTGCCAGTCACAGCAAAAACAACGATCCAGACCCAGTCAAAACAGTGAGCCGCCTCGACATCACTCAACAGGGCCAACTTCTCACCCTCACCGCCGAAGGCTCTGGCTTCCTGTATAAAATGGTCCGCAGTTTCGCCGGCGCATTCTACGCCGTCGGCCGCGGACGCCTGAGCCCCGAAGATATTAGCGAGATTCTCGCAAGCAAGCAACGCACCCACCGTATCGTCACCGCTCCCGGCACAGGCCTGAGTCTCGACCACGTGTTTTATCAATAATCGAGTAGCGCCGCAGACCACCAAGTTTTTTGCCTTGTTGAAACCAAACGTTTCGTTGCATATTAAGTAATGAATCGTCTGATCAAAGCTGCCCTCGATCTAGTTTTTCCGAGGAGTTGCGTGCATTGCGGCGATGCGATCGAAGGTACTTCTTACGATTTTCTCTGCCCTGAGTGTGAACAAGACATTCTGCCGTGCCTGCCACCCGCCTGTAAAACTTGTGGCTACCCTTTTTTTGGCGCGGTGATTGGCCCCAGCGTCTGCCCTCACTGTGTCGATCTAAATCCAGTTTTTGACCAAGGTAAGACGCTGTTCATCGCAAAAGGCGCAGGGCGCAGCCTACTACACCATCTTAAGTACCAACAAGGGTTCTATGTACTGCAGGATCTTCGCAAGATGGTCACCACCACGAGACATTACCTAGACTACATTCAAAATGCCACGCTGATCCCTGTTCCTCTACACTCGACCAAGCTGCGCGAGCGCGGCTTCAATCAAAGTGAACGGATCGCAGACATGTTAATTTCAACGACTAATAGCAGCTCCACGGTCGAAAATATACTACTCCGGCAGATCTATACGCAGACGCAAACTCGGCTAAATCGGCTGGAACGTCACCAAAACGTAAAAAATGCCTTTGCTTTAAGCCCCAATACAGTTCTAATTCCCGACAATCAATACATCCTAGTCGACGATGTGTTTACCACCGGTTCGACGCTCAACGCCTGCGCGCGTGTTCTCCGTGATGCTGGCGCGACTCGTCTCAAAGTTGTCACAATCGGACACGGATAGAACCACCTCCATACTTTGTTCCTTTACTTGCCCACAGGGCACCCAGTTCAATCACACATGCGGGGCCAGCTCGGCAGACCTCGCAGATCATCTACGCGCTACTCGCGCTTCGTCTCACTTTTATACTTTCACACGCTTCACCTACCTAAATTATGGCTCTCTTCGGAAAACCTCAATACTCAACAGTCACCGTCAAAAAGAAGGACATCCCAAAGGACCTTTGGACAAAATGCCCAAAAACTGGTGAGATCATCTATAATCGTGTACTCAAGGAAAACCTGATGGTCGTGCCCTCCAGCGGCTACCACTTCCCTCTCAAAGCGCGCGACCGCATCGATTCAATGCTCGATGAAGGCACGTTCGAAGAAATGGACACCGAGGTCAGCTCACTCGACCCACTCGAGTTCAACGCCACCAGCTCCTATCCTGAAAAGCTAAAAGCGAATCAGGCCAAGACCAAGGAAACCGATACCGTCATTTCGGGCGTCGGCCAGATGGGCGGTATCCCCGTGAGTATCGCCGTCATGGATTTCCGTTTTATGGCCGCCAGCCTCGGCTCTGCAGCTGGCGAGAAGTTAACCCGCGCAATCGAGCGTGGTGTCGATCAAAAGATTCCAGTAATCATCGTCTCCGCTTCCGGTGGCGCACGGATGCAGGAAGGCATTCTCAGCCTCATGCAATTGGCCAAAACCAGTGCGGCATTGGCACGTTTGAACCAAGCGAAGATTCCTTACTTTTCAATTTTGACCAACCCGACCATGGCAGGCGTGATGGCCAGTTATGCCTCCCTTGGCGATGTAATCATCGCAGAGCCTGAAGCACTCATCGGATTCGCAGGACCTCGCGTGATCAAAGAAACCACTCAACAGGATCTCCCTGCTGGTTTTCAAACGTCCGAATTCCTACTTGAGCGTGGTCTGGTCGATCTAATCATTCATCGAGGTGAGATGCGTGATCGTGTGATTAATTTGCTCAAGGCGCTCTACCGGGCGCCTAAAGCAGCAAAAGCAAGCTAGGGCAGCATCGATATGTCAGCCCTGGCCGACTATAACGCAACACGCGACTACCTGTATTCCCTCAAATACCAGGGTTCAAAGTACGGCGTTGATCGTATGCGCTTGTTCGTCGATGCACTGGGACATCCCGAGCGGGCGTTCCCGATCATCCACGTCGCTGGCACCAACGGCAAAGGCTCGACCTGCTCGATGCTGGAGGCCATCTACCGCGCCAATGGCTACAAAACTGGGCTCTACTCCTCACCACACCTCGTTCGCCAAGGCGAGCGCGTGCAAGTCAACCGCGAGATTCTCGACGAGACCGACATCGTCGCCTATACCAAAGCGCTCAAGCCAGTGGCCGAACGTATTGGTGCAAACGATCCCGACGATCATCCCTCTTTTTTCGAATTCATGACCGCAATGGCCTTGCTGCGATTTGCTGAAGCGCAGGTCGATATCGCCTTTATCGAGACTGGCCTAGGCGGACGCCTCGACGCGACGAATGTGGTCGATCCAGAGCTCTCGATCATTACCTCAATCAGCCTCGACCATATCGAGCAACTCGGCGACAGCATCACTAAAATCGCCTACGAAAAGGCGGGAATCATTAAGCCCGGCAAACCCGTTTTAATTGGCAAACTCCCCGCTGAAGCAGAAGCCTTGGTCCGCCGGGTCGCACAAGAGCGCGGCTGCGCGGTCACCTCCGTGCGCGAACGTTTCCCGGATGTTGATGCCTTGCCAGAGACGAATCTATCTGGAACCTGCCAACGTTGGAATGCGGCAACTGCAATCGCTGCGACAGAAATTCTTAGCGAGCGCTTCCCCATTAAGCCCGCACTGACCGCTGCGGCACTGCAAAACATCGAGTGGCTGGGCCGCTGGCAAACCATTCAGCTCGCCGACAAAACCCTGATTCTCGATGCGTCGCACAATCCCGAGGGTTCCGAGATGCTCGACGAGAATCTAACTAAGCTTGTCGCGCAATTGGGCACAAAGCCGATCATCGTTGCTGGCACCCTGGGCGAATTTCGCGCGCGCAGCCTGATGGCAGTCGTCAGCCGCTACGCCAGCCAACTACACCTGCTCGCTCCCGACCAGTCCCGCGCGACTCCAACCGATGTACTCGAAACCTGTATCCCCGACACGAATACAGCGCCGATTTACCATCAACAGCTCGATGATATTTTCCCCGCAGTCGGAATCTGCACGCTAGGCGAATCGGGCGACACGATTGTCGTGACAGGCTCGCTCTATCTAATCGGCGAAGTTTTGGAGCGCTTAACCTGCAAGACGCCAGTGCAACAGGGCATGCTACAGGACTCGCCGTAGCGCCATTCCTAAGCGACACTCGGGAGGGACGAGCTCCGCCTCGTCCGTTCAGCGGCTCGGCGATCTACCCCAGCGGACGGCGCGGAGGCCATCCCTCCCTAAACCTGGGA
>TARA_B110000208_G_scaffold38730_1_pt1 | contig 22589 bp, 15 predicted proteins | sample TARA_B110000208 | Tara Oceans TARA_B110000208 (sample SAMEA4397426) | marine metagenome | biome: Polar Biome; feature: [SRF] surface water layer (ENVO:00010504); material: water (ENVO:00002006), including particulate matter (ENVO:01000060) such as... | depth 5 m
CAACTAAAAAGACAATCTTAAAAACAGGGAACTTATCGTTACTTAGGAAGTAATTATTGATCAATAAAACCATGAAAAAATATAGTTTCCTATTATTATTAGTTTTTCATAGTTTTTCATACGCCCAAAATCAAACAAATCATTGGAATTTTGGAAGCAAAGCGGCGCTCAACTTCAATAACGGAATCGTCAATGTAATGTCTGATAGTGAAATGGATACGCCAGCAGGTTCAGCTTCTATTTCAGACAAACAAGGAAATCTCTTATTCTATACAAATGGACAGACTGTTTGGAATAGAAACCATGCAATCATGGAAAATGGAGAAGGATTAGCTGGAGAAATCAATAATGCCCAAACTTCCATAATAATACCTAAACCTGGAACTGAGGAGAAATACTATATCTTTAGTACACGCGTAAATACAACAACCACAAACCCTATACTTACTAAAGGAGTTTATTTAGCAGAAATAGAAATATCAACCATCTATCCTCTAGGAAAGGTTTTAACTCGATTTCAATCATTACGAGATGCGTCAACAGAACGAATAACTGCAGTTCACCACAAGGATGGTAAGGCAATTTGGCTGATTACTTTTGGGGAAGCAGGAGGCGCAACGAACGGTATTAAAAATACATTTAGTAGCTATAAAATTGATGAAAATGGAATAAACCCTCCACTACACTCTATTCAGGAAGAAACAGTATCTGCTAGCGGAACGATGAAAGCATCTCCGAATGGTAAATTAATCGCAATTGCAGATAATGGTGATCAATATGTATACCTCTATAATTTTGATAATGAAACAGGGGCAATTACAATGCATACTAAAATATTTGCAGACACAGGGCTAAGTGCACCCAAAGCGCCTTACGGAATTGCCTTTTCAAGAAATTCAAAAGTACTCTATTATACTGGACTCGTTGGAAGTACTGGTTCTATCAACCAATATTCCTTGGAAAACCCTTTTCCAGATGACCCTTTGTACTCCCCAAAAAAAGAATTATTTGCAAGCTCAGGAACTCGATTTGGAAGTATTCAACTAGCAAATGACAGTAAAATATATGTGGCTTTGTTTGAAGAAGGAACGAATGGAATTTCTGCAGCACAAAAGTTGGGTATCGTTAATTTTCCTGAAGAAATTGGTTTTGATGCGCAATATACGCATAACACTTTAGACCTTTCTAGTGGGGCATCTCACAAAGGATTGCCTAATTTTATTCAATCATATTTTGCTTCAAGGATACTTACAGAAAATAAATGTGTGGGTACTTCTTTTACTTTTACAGCTGAATCCTACGCAAGCATACAAAATATTACTTGGGATTTTGGAGATGGAAATACGTCGACGGGATTAACAGCGAATCACATCTACACCTCCTCAGGCACCTTTGCGATTAAAGCAACATTGGGAATCGTAGGAACAACAGTTATTATCTACAAAAGCATTACAGTATACCCTTTACCCGATTTAGTTCCAAACCAAGAATTGACTCAATGTGATGATGATAATGATGGGCTTTCTAACTTCAACTTATTTAATATTGGAGAAAAAATTTCAGCGAATTATCAAAATGAAACTTTCTTTTTTTATAAAACACAAAGCGATTTCGATTTAGACATTCAGATTAGCAATCCAACAGATTTTATAAATACCGTTCCAAATCAAAAAATATTCACAAAAGTAATTAATGAAAATAATTGTAAAAATAGTGCCTCTTTTTTCTTGAAAGCACAATTTGTACAATTGAACACAATACGCCCAATGTATGCTTGTGAAGCCTCGGACGACGTCATTGGAAACGCAAAAGGGCGTTTTAATTTACGACCAAAAGAAACAGCAATAAAAAACGAACTCAGCTTACCTGATACTTCTCTGTTCAGTTTTTTTCCAACATTTCAGGATGCGAAACTCAAGACTAACGAGTTTTCAGGGATTTTAAACTCGATCTCTAGACGTATTTGGGTGCGTGTTGATGATCGACTCTTGGGTTGTAACGGAATTCAATCTTTTGAGTTAGTAGTTAATGATACCGTAGAAATTAATTTACAGGATAATTATACTATTTGTTTTGACGCCAATACAAATCCACCAATAATTGTCTATGGAGGAAGCACAAATACTAGCTATGAATGGCTCAATGCATCAAATACCGTTGTATCTACACAGCAAAACTTCAGACTTACTTCACCCGGAATTTATACACACATTGCCTATAAAACTCAAAATGGAATTACCTGCTCAAGCACCAAAGAGTTTGAAGTAAGAGTAAAAGAAAGTCCCACATTTGAAGAAATCATCGTAGACACAACAACACCAAATATCACTTTAGATATCGAAGTTACAGGGAATAGCCGTTATCTTTATTCAATAGACAATAATGCCTTTTTTGGAAATGGAACAAATCATAGGTTCAACAATGTGAACCCTGGAATTGTAACGGTCTATGTAAAGGATGTTGATAATTGTGAACCTCCCATACAAAGAGATGTTTCTATTATTGGCTTTCCAAAGTTCTTTACACCAAACAATGATGGTCTTAACGATCTTTGGAGTGTAAAAGGAGCTACTACCACTTTCTTCACAACAATAGACATCGTTATATTTAATCGATTTGGAGTTGTTCTTCACACAATTACCACTGCAAACCCTGAAGGATGGGATGGAAGTCACAAGGGAATTATACTGCCTTCAGGAGAATATTGGTACAAAGCAAACTTGATCGATTTAAACGAAAAAACAATTCGTAAAACAGGGAATTTTTCTTTACTCAGACGCTAAAATCTTCTAAAACTATCCGTATTTTTACGGGATGGAATTTAAATTGGTATCAGAGTTTTCCCCAACTGGAGATCAACCAGAAGCGATAAAACAACTTACAGCAAGTATCAATGCTGGAGAGAAGTTTCAAACATTATTAGGGGTTACAGGTTCCGGAAAAACATTTTCTGTTGCCAATGTTATCAAAAATGTAAACAAACCCACCTTAGTTTTAGCACACAACAAAACACTTGCCGCTCAGTTATATTCAGAATTCAAACATTTTTTCCCAAAAAATGCCGTAGAATATTTTGTTTCCTATTACGATTATTATCAGCCAGAGGCATACATTCCTGTAACGGGAACGTATATCGAAAAAGATTTATCTATTAATGAAGACATTGAACGGTTGCGATTAAGCACTTCCTCTTCCCTACTTTCAGGAAGGCGTGATGTATTGGTAGTGGCGTCTGTTTCTTGTTTGTATGGAATTGGGAATCCTAACGAATTTAAGAAAAACGTAATTCCAGTTGCTGTAGGGCAGCAAATAGCGCGTACCAAATTTTTACATCAATTGGTAACGAGCCTTTATTCTCGTACTGAAGTTGAAATAAAAAGCGGAACTTTTAAAGTAAAAGGAGACGTTGTAACCATCTATCCTTCTTATGGTGATCATGGATATCGAATTCACTTTTTTGGGGATGAGATTGAAGAAATTGAGTCTTTCGATTTGGAAAACAATACGGTGCTTGAAAATTTTGAAGAACTCACCATTTATCCAGCCAACTTATTTGTAACCTCTCCGGATGTATTGCAAAATGCCATTCATCAGATTCAAGAAGACATGATGAAGCAGGTGGCCTATTTCAAAGAAATTGGAAAGCATTTAGAAGCAAAACGCTTAAAAGAACGCACCGAATTTGATTTAGAAATGATTCGTGAATTGGGCTATTGTTCTGGGATAGAGAACTATTCTCGTTATTTAGACGGACGAGAACCGGGCACACGTCCTTTCTGTTTATTAGATTATTTTCCCGAAGATTATTTGATGGTGATTGATGAAAGTCATGTAACCATCCCACAAACCCATGCAATGTATGGTGGTGACCGAAGTCGGAAAGAAAATTTGGTCGAATATGGATTTCGTTTATCGGCTGCCATGGACAATCGCCCTTTAAAATTTGAAGAATTTGAAGCCATCCAAAATCAGACCATTTTTGTCAGTGCTACGCCTGCGGATTATGAATTGCAAAAAACAGAAGGTGTCTTTGTAGAACAAGTGATAAGACCTACTGGGCTGTTAGATCCTATAATTGAAATAAGACCCAGCCTAAATCAGATTGATGATTTAATTGAAGAAATTCATATTCGTGTTGAAAAAGACGAACGAACTTTAGTAACCACCCTAACGAAAAGAATGGCAGAAGAGCTCACCAAATATTTGGCAAGGGTAGACATTCGATGCCGTTACATCCATTCTGATGTAGATACACTAGAGCGGGTAGAAATTATGCAAGACCTTCGAAAAGGATTGTTTGACGTTTTAATTGGAGTCAACCTACTAAGAGAAGGATTGGACTTACCAGAAGTGTCTTTAGTGGCCATTTTAGATGCCGATAAGGAAGGTTTTCTAAGAAGTCATCGCTCATTGACACAAACCATTGGTAGGGCTGCTCGTAACGTGAATGGACTTGCCATTCTATATGCAGACAAAGTGACTAAGAGCATGCAAAAGACGATGGATGAAACCGATCGAAGACGAGAAAAACAAATTGCCTACAACACGAAAAATAACATTACACCTACTCAAATTAATAAAAAAATTGAGGATACCTTAACCAAGTCTGCGGTTTCCAGTTATCATTATGACAATGCAAAACAGAAAGCTGCAGAACAAGATTTACAATATCTACCCAAAGAAGAAATTGAAAAACGTATTCGAGAGAAACGCAAACACATGGAAGCGGCCGCAAAAGCTTTAGATTTTATTGTTGCAGCACAGTTACGTGATGAGATTGCTCTTTTGAAAAAGGAATTGTAAAATCTTCCACTTTTTCGCTTGTAGCAAAAACACTTATTCTTTTAAACGACCACTTATTCCTTAAATTCGCCCACTTATTTATTTGCATTTGTAAAATACTTTTTATTTTTTTAATTTTAAACTCTTAGTACTTAATTACCAAGTAATTAATTTTAATTAAAATATTAACTATTTATGAAAAAAATTAGAATATTGTCCATAGACGGAGGAGGAATACGAGGAATATTACCTGGTATTGTTTTAACTCAAATAGAAAAAAAACTACAGAAAAAAACAGGAGACTCTAACATAAGGCTATCCGATATGTTTGATTTTATGGCTGGAACAAGTACTGGCGGCATATTATCTTTGGCATACTTAACACCAAATGAAGACAACCGTCCAAAACTTAGCGCACAAGACGCAGTAAATATTTATTTAGACAGAGGAGATGAAATATTTGATGTAAGTGCTTGGCAGAAAATAAAAAGTGGTAAAGGTATTTTAGACGAAAAATATAATGCTTCTGAACTAGAAGAAGCATTAGAAGATACTTTTGGTGATTTAAAATTATCAAATCTATTAAAACCTTGTATTATCACTTCCTATGACATTAGAAACGGAAAACCTCATTTTTTCAAACAGCATAAATCCGAAAATGGAATTTATAATTTCAACATTAAAGACGTAGCTAGAGCAACATCAGCAGCACCTACCTATTTTGAAACAGCAAGAATAAAAAATGAATTAGGGACACCTTACCCATTAATTGATGGTGGTGTCTTTGTAAACAATCCAGCATTAGTGGCCTACTCAGAGGTGAGAAGCATGAACTTTAGCGGAATTGAACATTTACCAACCGCAAAAGATATGATGATTGTGTCTATTGGAACTGGCAGTGTAAGTAAAAAATATGAATATAAAAAAGCAAAAAACTGGGGTGCTGTTGGATGGATCAAACCAATAATAGAAATCATGATGTCTGCCAACTCTCAAACTGTTCATTATCATTTAATGCGAATTTTTGAAACTTTAAATGATTCTGATAAAAAAGATTATCATCGCCTTGAACCCAAAATAGTAAATGCAGATACAGAAATGGACAATGCTAGAGTTGAAAATTTGCAAAAACTAAAAGAAGATGGCTTAAGCTATATTTCTGAGGCTAATATAGATAAAGAGTTAAATGATATTGTTCAAAAACTCATTGATTACAACCATTAAACTGATTGTAGTCGTATCGTATTCAAAAGAACAAAAAAGCACCCACTTGTTAATCCCAACATGTAGGGTGTTTTTTATTATCTTGAAAAAAAGCATTGAAAACTATTTTAAATTGAGATATTTGCCACGAAACAGATTTACACTTCATCAGCCACTTTTTGATAAGCTAGCTATAAAAAATATTTTAAACAGTTTCTATGAGGAAGTTAAAAAATGGATAAATAGACAAAAAAAATGCTTTTTAATTCGATTGATTTCGCAGTATTTTTACCGATCGTATTTCTACTTTATTGGTTTGTCGCTAATAAAAGTCTGAAGCTACAAAACGCGCTAATAGTTATAGCTAGTTATGTGTTCTATGGTTGGTGGGATTGGCGGTTTTTATCTTTGATTCTCTTTAGCACCCTTGTCGATTATTCAATTGGTCGAAAACTAAAAAGGGAAGAAAATCAGACCAAAAGAAAAGTTTTACTTTGGACAAGTATATTTGTAAATCTTGGGTTTCTTGGTTTCTTCAAATATTATAATTTTTTCTTAGACAATTTAAGAACCGCTTTTTCATTCTTTGGCGCAGAAATAACAACAAATTCACTTAACATTATTTTGCCGGTAGGAATCAGCTTTTATACTTTTCAAACACTGAGCTATACCATTGATGTTTACAAACGAAAACTAGCACCTACTGAAGATTTTATTGTATTCTCTGCATTTGTAAGCTTTTTTCCCCAACTGGTAGCTGGCCCCATTGAAAGAGCAACGAATCTTTTGCCTCAATTTTATAAAAAACGAACTTTTGATCTTTCAAAAGCTGTTGATGGAATGCGGCAAATACTCTGGGGTTTATTTAAAAAAATAGTAATTGCTGACAGTTGTGCTGAGCTAGCGAACCATATCTTTAATAATTCGGCAGATATGAATGGTAGCTCATTGGTTTTAGGAGCCTTATTTTTTACATTTCAAATATATGGGGATTTTTCAGGGTACTCAGATATTGCAATTGGTACTTCTCGTCTTTTCGGTTTTAACTTGAAGCAAAACTTCAAATTCCCTTACTTTTCAAGAGACATTGCAGAATTCTGGAGGCGTTGGCACATTTCATTATCAACTTGGTTTAGAGATTATCTTTACATCCCTCTTGGAGGAAGCCGAGGCGGTACTTGGATAAAAGTTAGAAATACTTTTGCGATCTTCATTGTGAGCGGATTTTGGCACGGTGCTAATTGGACATTCATTGTTTGGGGAATATTACATGCTATTTATTTTCTACCTCTTTTACTAACCAACAAAAACAGAAATAATATAGAAACAGTTGCACATGGAAACTATTTACCATCTGCTAAAGAGCTATTTAGCATGCTTATCACTTTTATTCTTACTACTTTTGCTTGGATCATTTTTAGAGCAAAAGATATATCGCATGCATTCAATTATATTTCAGGAATTTTCTCCGCGTCAATTTTAGACACCCCTACTCTTAAAGACATTAAAGGAGCTATTACAACGACACTTCTTATTGCCATTTTTATTTTAGCAGAATGGGCAGGAAGAGAAAATCAATATGCACTTGAATATTTAGGTCTAAAATGGAAGCGCCCCCTTCGACATGCAATGTATTATGCAATCATAATTGCACTATTTTGGTTTAACGGAAAAGAGCAGCAATTTATTTATTTCCAATTTTAAATTATGAAAAAATTTGCAATTAAGATCGTCACATTCAGCATCCCTACTTTGTTATTTATCTTGATCACTTTTACATACCACCATGTTACAAAATCAAAGACTGACTCGAAACTAACAGCGTTCTCAGAACATCCTGTCCTATTAATGGGAGATTCTCAAATACAACGTCTTCGTGGAGATTACATTTCTCAAGGGGCAAAAAACTTAGCAAGTTCTGGTGAGCATTATTATTTTACCTATCAAAAATTACAGACTTTAGTACAAAACAAAAATCATAGAATAGATACCTTAATATTAGGCGTATCAATTCATAATTTTGCCCCTATATACAATAGACTCTTCAATCTTAACTTTCCTGAAGGGGAGAAGAGCCTTAAACGATATCTTTACTTCATTCAAATGTTTGACGATTCTGGCTTCCTAACCACTTTTGACAAGCTGCTAAAACCCGTAATTTTAGGAATTTATACTGCTCCAGATTTTGGAGGATTTTATGAATCAACAAATTCAAATCCCAGTGAAGAAATTATCAATAAAGCGTTTAACATGCATTTCTCCATAACACAAGATGAAGCGAAGTTTAGCGATTCTCAAAGAGACTATTTGTACAAAATAGATCGCCTATGTTCGGAAAATAATATTGATTTAATACTTGTATCCTCGCCGTATCATTTTAGTTACAAAGAAAAAATTGACCGTAAATATTTCGACTTTTTTTCAAAATCACTAAAAAAATTAAAGCACCGTCGCCATTTGAACTTTATAGAAGATAACATCGCACCCATTTTTATGTCAGATGCGAATCACTTAAACAAACTTGGTGCAAAAAAATATTCTGGGATTATTGGTGAAAAATTAAAGGCAGAAAAGCTAGATGTTTTTAAACAATAACATAAGAATCTTGAATTCTTATTTTTTAAAAAAACTTATATTTAAAGTTATTTCAACAAAAAAATGCCTCATTTTCATGAGGCATTTTTAATAACATTTATTTTAAAGAAACCTACGCTTCTAAAACTTCTTGAACTTTATCTGCAGCTTCTTGAAATTCTGTTGCAGAAATAATTTCCATTCCAGAATTGTCAATTAGTTGTTTTGCTTCTTTTGCGTTTGTTCCTTGTAAACGACAAATGATTGGCACTGTAATTTTATCTCCCATACTCTTGTAAGCATCTACTACCCCTTGTGCGACTCTGTCACAACGAACAATACCTCCAAAAATGTTTACTAAAATTGCTTTTACATTTGGGTCTTTTAAAATGATCCCAAAAGCAGTTTCTACTCTTTGTGCATCAGCAGTACCACCTACATCTAAAAAGTTTGCTGGCTCACCACCAGACTCTTTAATTAAATCCATCGTTCCCATTGCCAAACCGGCTCCGTTTACCATACACCCAACGTTTCCGTCTAAATCTACATAGTTTAAACCTGCTGCTTTCGCTTCAACTTCAATAGGGTTTTCTTCACGTAAATCACGCATTGCAGCATAATCTTTATGACGGTACAAAGCATTTTCATCTAAAGTTACCTTTGCATCTACTGCCATTATTTTACTATCTGAAGTTTTTAACACTGGGTTAATTTCAAACATTGCAGAATCTGACTTGATGTATGCTGTATATAAAGCAGACACAAATTTTGTCATCTCTTTAAAGGCAACTCCCGATACCCCTAAATTAAAAGCAACTTTTCTTGCTTGAAAAGGCATTAAACCTAATAAAGGGTCTACTTCTTCAGTAAAAATTAAATGTGGCGTTTCTTCGGCAACCGTTTCAATATCCATTCCACCTTCAGTAGAATACATGATCATATTTTTACCTGTAGCTCTATTTAAAAGAACTGAAATATAATATTCTTCTGTTTCTGATTCACCTGGATAATAAACGTCCTCGCAAATTAAAACTTGATTTACCAATTTCCCTTCTGCTGATGTTTGGGGTGTGATTAACATCATTCCTAAAATATCATCCGAAATACTTTTAACTTCATCTAAATTTTTAGCCAATTTAACACCTCCACCTTTACCACGACCACCTGCGTGAACTTGGGCTTTTACAACGTGCCAACCGGTTCCGGTTTCTTCTGTTAATTTTTTGGCTGCTTCAACTGCTTCTGCAGGAGTGCTTGCTACAATTCCCCTTTGAATTCTAACTCCAAAACTATTCAATATTTGTTTTCCTTGGTATTCGTGTAAGTTCATGCTATGAAATGTTTATAACGGGCACAAAAATACACATTCAGAAGTAAATTGTTGCATAGTTTTCATAAAAAAAGGTGGAAACTATTCTTTTTTTTCATTAAATCTTTTAAGATTTATTTAGCAGCTTGCTGTGTAACTCAAACAACTTTATATAGCCTTGTTATTTATTAACATGCTATTTTTAAAAATAAAAATGCAGTAGGTCAATTAGATTCAAACACTAACCATACGAAGGAAATTGTAAGTTATAAAAACTGGAACTTAGACTTAATTATATTTGACAATTCACTCCTGGGAGTCAGATAAATGTTTCTTATAGGAATTCAATTTTAAATAATAACAACAACGCTAACCAGAATCTCTTCAAAAATTTAAATAACTTATTTGAATAATCTCAAAAACCTACCTTCTCCGTGAGGTTTAAATATTTTATCTACTATAATAATATCAAAAAATCACTACACGTGTCTTCATAAATTGAAATTGGATGCACTTAAAAAGTGTATCCAGTTTTTTTTTAATACTTTCGTTACTCAGATTTAAAACTATGATTATTGCAAAAAATATCCATAAATATTATGGGGAAGTAGAAGTGTTAAAAGGAGTTGACTTTCACATAAAAAAAAGTGAAATTGTTGCTATTGTTGGGCCTTCTGGTGCAGGAAAAACAACATTACTACAGATTATAGGAACCTTAGACACCCCATTGAAAGAAGAAGGTTTTGAGTTGTCTTTGAATGGAATTTCATTAAAAAATCTTTCAGACAAAGAAGTCTCTTCATTTAGGAACGAGCACATTGGTTTTATCTTTCAATTTCATCAATTATTGCCAGAATTTACGGCATTAGAAAACGTTTGTATTCCTGCCTTTATTGGAAATAAGTCAAAACAAGAAACAACAATAAAAGCGAAAGAAATTTTAGATTTTCTTGGCTTATCACATCGCCTAGAACACAAACCAAACGAACTTTCTGGCGGAGAACAACAACGTGTAGCTGTTGCAAGGGCTTTAATAAACAATCCTTCTGTAATATTGGCGGATGAACCCAGTGGGAATTTAGACAGTGAATCTGCAAAAAACTTACATGAATTGTTCTTTCAACTTCGAGACAAATATGGACAAACTTTTGTATTAGTCACTCACAATGAAGAACTTGCTAAAATGGCTGATAGAAAACTAGTAATGAAAGATGGTAAAATTATTTAGAAATTGATGGAAATTAATGATTTAAAAGAATTCTTAGATGAAAAGGTACTTTTCTATGAGAATCCAAAATTCATAACAACAGACCCAATACAAATTCCACATCTATTTTCACAAAAAGAAGACATTGAAATTGCGGCTTTTTTAACTTCAATTATCTCATGGGGAAATAGAACGATGATTATTAGAAACGCATCAAAAATGATGGAGTTATTAGACAATTCGCCCCACGATTTCATCTTAAATCACGAAAAAAAAGATTTAAAAAATTTAGACGGATTTGTGCACAGAACTTTTAATAGCATAGACTTGAAGCAATTCATTAGCTCTTTACAACATGTTTATAATCATCATGGAGGTCTTGAAAAAGCATTCGAAATTAAAGACAAAACCAACACCTATCAAACAACAATACATCATTTCAAAAATATTTTTTTTGAAATAGCACATCCACAAAGAACACAAAAACACATCTCAGATCCACTTAAAAATTCTGCTGCAAAAAGGATCAATATGTTTTTACGATGGATGGTTAGAGATGCCAAGCCTGGTGTAGACTTTGGTCTTTGGAAAACGCATACTGCAGCAAATTTATCTTGTCCTTTAGATGTACATTCAGGTAATGTTGCTAGAAAATTGGAACTCCTTTTAAGAAAACAAAATGATTGGAAAGCGGTTTCAGAATTAGATAAAAAATTAAGATTACTAGATGAAACAGATCCTGTAAAATATGATTTTGCATTGTTTGGTTTGGGCGTTTTTGAAAAGTTTTAAATAGAAGTTAACAACGATTTTTTTATCCTTTAATTTACCTTAATTTAGAGTGATGAAAGCGCAAGATAAAACGATCAATGCAATTTAAAAATCCTGACATTTTATACTTTTTAGTTCTCCTAATCATTCCGATTTTGGTGCACTTATTTCATTTACAAAAATTCACAAAAGTATCTTTTACCAACGTTGCTTTTTTACAAAAAATAGTTCAGCAAAATCGCAAGAGCTCACGCATTAAGAAGTGGCTATTACTAAGCGTAAGAATGCTGTTATTTTTAGCGATACTTTTTGCATTTTCACAACCCTATATTAGCGAAAAAAAAGAGAACGAAAAACAAGAGTATTTTATCTATTTAGATACTTCATTGAGCTTAGGATCAAAAGGGGGGAATGGCGATTTATTGAAAGTAGCTATAAAAGAAATCATAGAAAACACTTCTGATAAAAACAACTATACTTTACTAACTAATTCAGATTATTACACAAATATTTCAAAGTCTGAATTAAAAAATATTTTACAAAAAGAAAAAATAATTGCTAAAAAAGTAGCAATTAGTACGGTTTTACTCAAAATAAAAAAACTTCAAACAAATAAAAGTAATACTTCACATAAAAACATATTAATATCTGATTTTCAGAATAATTATGAAAATGAATTTACAAATGTAACACATCCTATTTCAATTATAAAACTAAAAGCAAGCACTCAAAATAATTTATACATAGACAGTGTTTTTGTTTCAAGTACAACAATGGGGAAAACAGGTTTAAAAGCAGTCATTAAAAATCAAGGTAGTCAGAAATTCAACATCCCAATTATGCTTTACAACGATCAGAAACTCATCAGTAAACAAACATTTTCTGTTGAAAAAAACGGAACTACTACAATCGATTTTAATATTGATAAAGGAACACAATTTCTAGGAAAAATACAAATTACTCTTAACGATACTTTTACATTTGATAACTCATTTAATTTTACATTAAATTCAAATGAAAAAATCAATGTTTTATCGATTGGAAAACAAGCTGTTTTTCTTTCAAAAATTTATTCAAAAAACGCTTTTAACTATACACATTTCGCTCCTGAAACAATAAACTTTAATACAATTCAAAAGCAACAACTTATTATTTTAAATGAGATCAAAAACATCACGCCCTCAATACAAAGTAGTTTGGTAGAATTCTCTAAAAAAGGAGGAAGTATCGTCATCATTCCGAGTAATGATTTAGCACTTGATTCTTATGTTTCTTTTTTCAAAAAAACAGCAATAGGTCGTATCGATAAGAAAATAAAAAAGCTTCTAAAAATTACCGAGATCAATTTTAACCACCCCTTTTTTAAGAGTGTTTTTTACAAGCAAGTTCAGAATTTTCAATATCCAAATTCTCAGCACCACTTCCCTACTTCATTTGTAAATAGCAGCAATCTGATCTCTTATGAAAATAATGAAGGTTTTATTAAAAAGGTAACAACCAATAATGGAAACCTATTTTGGATTGCCGCCGCTTTAGACTCAGAAAACAGCAATTTCATAAATTCTCCATTGGTTGTTCCTGTTTTTTACAATTTTGGCCAATTGAGTTTGCAACCTTCAAAATTGTATTATTCTCTTGGTACAGAAAATAAAATTGATGTAAAAACCCTATTGTATAAAGATGAAATTCTATCAATTAAAAGTATAAAAAATGCCTTTATTCCACGGCAGCAATTCTCTCAAAACAAAGTAACACTAACAACCCTAGAGCAACCACAAAAATCTGATTTCTATTATGTTACAAATAAAAAAGACACTTTAAGAGCCCTTGCATATAACAATCCAAAAGAAGAGAGTAGTTTGGTTTTTTTAAATACGGACAATCTTTCAAAAAACAATAAAAATATTTCGACTTCAAATTCCATTAAAGAACACTTCAAAGAAATTAATGAAAAAAATGAAGTTCATTGGCTTTGGAAATGGTTTTTAGCATTAGCAATTGTATCTTTGCTGTTAGAAATTTTGATTTTAAAATTCTTCAAATCATGAATACACTTCTAAAATCGGCAACGATTATTGATTCCTCAAGTGCTTACCATCAGCAACAAAAAGACATTTTAATTATTGATGGGAAAATCGCTAAAATCGCAGACAAGATCACTCCCAACAATAAAGATACTGTAGTCGCTTTAAAAAACTTACATGTTTCCATTGGCTGGTTTGACACAAGTGTTTCTTTTAGTGAACCTGGCTTTGAAGAACGAGAAACGATCAAAAATGGATTGAATGTTGCCGCAAAAAGCGGATTCACAGCCATTGCTATAAATGCTAACACAAATCCTGTAATTGACAATAAATCTGCTGTTGAATTCTTAATTAGCAAGTCTGTAAACGCAGCAACAACACTCTACCCTATTGGTGCTTTAACACAAGGCAGTAAAGGGATTGACATGGCAGAACTGTATGACATGAAACAGTCTGGTGCCATCGCTTTTGCCGATTACAACAAACCAATTGCAAACGACAACTTGCTAAAAGTAGCTCTTCAGTATGCACAAAATTTTGACGGACTTATTTTTAGCTTTCCAAAAAACAATTCGATTGCCGGAGAAGGAATTGCAAATGAGGGAATTAATAGCACACGATTAGGCTTAAAAGGAATCCCTGCATTGGCTGAGCACCTTCAAATTGCCCGCGATTTATTTTTATTAGAATACACAGGAGGAAAACTGCACATCCCAACAATTTCAACTAAGAAATCGGTATTACTTATTAAAGAAGCTAAAAAGAAAGGGCTAGACATTACTTGTAGCGTTGCAGCGCATCACTTAATTTTAACAGATGATGAATTGCCAGACTTCGATAGTAGATACAAAGTAAATCCGCCGCTACGATCGAATGAAGACACTAAAGCATTGACAAAAGGGGTCACTTCTGGTGTCATTGACATTATTACTTCGGACCATAACCCGATAGATATCGAAAATAAAAAGGTTGAATTTAGTGAAGCATTAGACGGCAGTATCGGATTAGAAAGTATGTTTGGCGCTGTTAATTCGGTTTTAGAAACAACAGATTTTATAGAAGCAATTACATACAACCCAAGAAAACGATTTGATATTACTGTCCCTAAAATAGAAGAAGGAAGTCAAGCCGATATCACGCTTTTCAACCCAGAAGGAAACCACACCTTCTCTATCGCTGATATTTTATCAACGTCTAAAAACAGTATTTTTATTGGTAAAGAACTCAAAGGCAAAGCATACGGAATTTTCGCAAATAACCAATTAATCTTGAATCAATAATCATTTTGAGCACGTTAGAATATATTGTTAGGCAGCCAAAAAAGAGCTCTACAAATCCACCTTTGTTGATTTTATTGCACGGTTACGGAAGTAATGAACACGATTTATTTTCATTTTCAGAAGAATTACCAGAAGAATTACTGATTGTAAGCGCAAGAGCTCCTTATGAAATGGGACAAGGCGGCCATGCATGGTATGCGATTAACTTCGACAATAATAATGGAAAATTTTCTGATTTAGAACAGGCAAGAACATCGCTTGGGAAAATTGATCTATTTATTGATGAAATCAAACAAAAATACAACACTAGAGCTGACAAAACTTTTCTACTAGGTTTTAGTCAAGGCGCTATTTTAAGCTATGCTTTTAGCTTTTTACACCCAAATAAAGTCAATCATATTATTGCTTTAAGTGGTTATATTAACGAAGAATTATTGCCATCCAATCTTACTGAATTACAGATAAAGACTTCATATTACATTTCTCACGGAACAGTAGACCAAGTGCTACCTGTAGACTGGGCAAGAAAGGCAGCTCCTATTTTAGACAACTTAAAGCTCGAAAATTCGTATAGCGAATATCCTGTTGGTCATGGAGTCGCTCCACAAAATTTTTATAGTTTTAAAACTTGGATTGAAGCACGCTTGTAAATTATTTTCTAATTCTTAAGAAATGAAACAAAGTAAACTTTATAAACGTTTTCTTTGGAATTTTAAAAACCCAATTCAACAAAAACGATCGCATCTTTTAAACTACCTTTGCAGAAAAATACCCAAATGCAGTTTACAGAATTACACCTTAATGCTTCACTATTAAAGGCAATCGCCGAAGAACGATTTCAAACACCCACTTTGGTGCAAGAACATGCGATACCGCCAATTTTAGCAAAGAAAAACGTAATTGTATCTGCACAGACAGGTACTGGAAAAACTGCTGCTTTTGCCTTACCAATTCTTCAATTATTATTGGACAGACAAAATACTGAGAAAAAACCAAAAAGAATAAAATCATTAATTGTAACACCAACACGTGAATTGTGCTTGCAAATTGAAGCCAACTTTAAAAGCTATGCAAAACACACTGATTTAACGACAACTGCTGTCTATGGTGGTGTTTCATTAACCCCTCAAAAGGAAATTTTAAAGGAAGGAGTTGATATTTTAATTGCAACCCCTGGCCGATTGATTGATTTGCAAAAACAAGGCGCAATCGATTTACGCGCTATCGAAATTTTTGTTTTGGATGAAGCTGATTTAATGTTAGACATGGGCTTTATCGATGATGTAACTACCATAGAAGGTTTGTGTCCTCGAAAAAAACAATGCTTATTGTTTTCTGCAACCATCCCTGATAAAATAATTGCATTGTCAAAGACAATTATAAAGAATCCTGTTACCATAAAAATCAACCCTGCAGAAACGACTGCAAAAACAATTGGCCAACTACTCTACTATTCGCCTAAAAAAAATAAAACAGATTTATGTCTGCATTTATTGAGAAACACGATTAATGGAAAAATTATTATTTTTAGAAGAACTCGTATTGGTGTAGATAAATTGGAAGAAACACTATCCAAGAACGGATATAAAGTAACGAGTATTCACGGTGAAAAAACACAAATTATTCGAAACAAGGCCATCGAAGATTTTAAAAATAAAAAAGCAACTATTTTAATTGCAACCGATGTTGCTGCTCGTGGAATTGACATTAACAATGTAGATGCAATCATCAATTTTGACATTCCAAACATTCCTGAAACCTATATTCACAGAATTGGAAGAACCGGAAGAGCTGGTAAATCTGGAATTGCATTTTCTTTTTGTAGCCCAGATGAAGATGCGTACATTAAAACCATCGAAGAGTTACTACAAAGACCTATTAAAGTAATTACAGACCACCCCTACCCATTAGTGCAGCCTAAGAAACAAAAGATACAACCCAACACGATAAGCAAGCATAAAAAAGGGAGAAAATCGGAAGCTTCAAAAAAGAAAAAGAAACGCTGGTATTAGAAATTTAATACATTAGCAACACCTGTTACTGCATCTAGGCCTCAAATCACGTCACACCTCCCTTATTCTTTTTTTAAATTAAAGAATCCTAAAAAGAAAAATAAGAGAATCAAGGTAATTACATGAACAATATTTAATGAAACATCATGTATGATGTCATAGGTGATTTTTAAAATGGCTACAAAAGTGATTATTAAGGTAATCTTACTTTGCTTATTTATCGATTTAAAAACAAATAGTAAGGCGAAAAACAATACCAAAATACAGCCAATAAAATTCAACCATAAGTAACTTATTATGGGCTCCAAGCCTACTGCTTTTAGCGCATAAATTCCAAAGTAAAAGATCAAACAAATTAATATTTGTGTGATAATTGCGGCCTTAAAAACAGAATTTCCATTGACTTTTTTAAAGAAGAATGCGAGTAAAAAGATTCCCAAAACATTACCATAGAAAATAGAACCGATAATATTTACTAATTCGATTAAATTTTCAAACAAATTTGCTACACAAGCAATTGAAATCGCAATAAGTCCCCAAATTAGAGTGAACCACTTTGACGCTTTTACAAAATGTACTTCACTCTTTTCTTCTCGCACATTCCGCTTATACAAATCCATGGTAGTCGTACTTGCCAACGCATTCAATTCGGAGGCTGTAGAAGACATTGCTGCCGATAAAATAACGGCCAACAACAAGCCGATTAAACCCCGAGGGAGATTATTTAGAATAAAATGGATGAATACATAATCTTTGTCATTCGATTCTATTTTTTCCAAGGTATTCGCTTTGTCAATTTTATCAATAATGACTTTAGATCTTGTTTTTAGCGCTAAATCTCTGGCGTTTAAATCTTGAATTTGTTGTTTTTCCCCTGCTTGAAACCCATCTGAAAACAACACTTTCTTCGTGTTTTCAATTTCAATATGTTCCGCATTTAACACCTGGTATTCAGCAGTGTACTTTGATTTTGAAACAGCTTCATTTGCCCCCGGATTAAAATTTAACGGAGAGGGATTGAATTGATAAAAAACAAAAACCATTACTCCAATCAGCAAGATAAAAAACTGCATGGGTACTTTTAGCAATCCATTAAAAATCAAGCCCATTTGGCTTTCTCGAATCGATTTTCCCGACAAGTACCGTTGCACCTGACTTTGGTCTGTTCCAAAATAGGACAACATTAAAAAAGTTCCACCTAAAATTCCAGTCCAAATGGTATACCGATTGCTTAAATCATACGAGAAATCAATGACCTCCATCTTATTACTTGCGCCTGCAATTTCGAGGGCTTTGGTAAAGGTAATGTCTACTGGAAGCTGGCTCATAATCATATAAAAGGCAATAACCATTCCAATAAATATAATCACCATCTGTTGCTTTTGAGTTACATTTACGGCTTTTGTTCCTCCTGAAACGGTATAAATAATAACCAAAAATCCTATGAGAATATTTAGCGTTAACAAATCCCATCCAAGCACTGCAGAGAGTATAATTGCTGGCGCATAAATGGTAATTCCCGCTGCTAATCCTCGTTGAATTAAGAATAAAATTGCGGCTAAACTCCTCGTTTTTAGATCGAATCTTCCTTCCAAAAATTCGTAGGCTGTGTACACTTTTAGTTTATGGTAAATGGGAATAAAAACAACGCAAATAATAACCATTGCGATGGGCAAACCAAAATAGAATTGAACAAATCCCATACCACTATGAAATGCTTGACCTGGTGTTGATAAAAAAGTAATTGCGCTCGCTTGTGTCGCCATCACCGACAACCCGATGGTCCACCATTTACTATCACTACCACCTTTGATATAATCGGTTACGTTTTTGTTTTTTCGAGTAACATAGGTTCCATAAATAACGATAAAAGAAAGGGTAATCGATAATATAACCCAATCTACGATATGTAATTTACTTGTAATTTCCATAGTCTAAGCGGTAAAGTAGTGAGCGATTAATATGAAAATTAGGATATACACAACATTCGCAACTAAAACCCATGTGTATGCTTTTTTCCAAGTGTATTTATTGTTATTCATTCTATATGTTTTTTTGAAGTTATTTAGTGATTTTCACCCTATATACTCGAATAGGAGATCAAACTTTTACTTCTTAATTTCTTTGTTAATGATAATCTTATCCTTCCCTACAGACAACATATTTGCAAACAACTTGTAAGCACCAGAAACGCCTGCTGGAAGTTCTCTAAAAAAACTTAATCCGGTATATATATAATTTCCTTTTCCATATTTCGCAATCAGTAAACTTCCTTTTTTAGGGATTTCATTTTTATCATTCATTGACAATATAGAAGTGTATTCTTTGCTCCAAGTGCCCGGAAAATACAAGCCTCTTTCTTGCACCCAGCCTTCAAAATCTTTGTCCGTAATTTTATTGGGAAAGTTTAAAAGCGAATGATTCTTGTCTAGCACTCTAACTTCGGCAAACTCATCGGTCACTCGATCTCTAGATAAGGTTAACGAAAATGGTGCGCCAACATCTACATTTCTACTGGTGTTGTATTGCACAATCATATTGCCACCGTTTTCAACATAGTTCAACAAATATTTTTGTTTAAACTGAAGTTCCTTTATAACATTATAGGCTCTAATACCCATAACAACAGCATCGTATTTTTTCAAATTCTCGGTAGAAATATCTTCAGGCTTAATGGTTACAACGGTATATCCAATTTGACGTAAACTTTCAGGAACAGTATCCCCTGCTCCTTTTATATAAGCGATATAACTTCCTGCTTTTTGGATATTTAACCGGACCACTTTTGCTTCCGATTTCATTAAAACGGATTGCTTTGGAATATGGTTGTAGTCAATTTCTATCAATTCTTTTCTAAATTCTTTTCCATCGGAAACCGCTACCACTTTTAAAATTCCTTCAGACTCATTTTTGGGTGGAGTTACATTAAATACGACGGTTTGTTTGTCCTTTTTTTGAGTGATTGAAAAATCAATTTCTTTTGGAGAAACGATCCAATTATTTGGAACTTCCAAGAAAACCTTTCCAGCTGTATTGACAGCACCTGCAAGAACTTCTACCGAAACTTCTTGCGGAGAATTATTGGAAAAAAGAATGACTTTGTCTTCTAATTTTGTGGTCACTTTTGGTAAAATCTCAAAGGGCTCATAAATTTCTCCAATGGCTCTTTCCGCATATCTTCTTACAACACTTTTTACAATAGATACTGCCTCATTATTAATTAAAAGATTGAATTGAACCTGAAGGGGTCTTGGTGTTTCTGGCAATCCAATTAACTGCTGTTGATTAACGGAATACATCCCTAATGTAGCTTCATTTTCCAGCCAATAAGGCGCTGAATAGGTTGTGTTTTCTGTGGAAATAATTTCTTTGAAATTTAATTTTTCATTGAAGGCTAATTTTTTCTCTTTTGTGATAATTTTCCCTGACGACACTATTTTCAAGGAAGTAAGTTCCATCGTGAATTTACTTCTATTTAAGGCTTCGAAATTTACTTGAATTGTAGTATTGGGAACTGCAGACGAACTCACAGCAGATGCTTCTAAATAGAGTCCTGCAGATGCTTCAATGATTTCTAAAATTTCTTTTTCTTTAATTTTTGCCCAATGGCTATTTTCTAACTGTTGTATTTTACGGTAAGCTTGTAATAATACTGGAAGGTGTTTTGATGGATTTTCGAAATCGAAATTCGCTTCCACTTTGTATAAAATTTCTCCAATCTCTCCCCCATTCTTCAAACGATTCCAGGTAGTGTTTATGCCTGAAAAAATATCTTCCTTGTCTTTTAAAGGAGTTCCTTTTAAAAATTCTACATATTCATTTTGACCACCTCTTGTAGACAGTCTTCCAAATCCTTGGCATAAATGCTGGCTACTTGCCATGGAAGCCAGCTCATTATTTGAAATTCCTTTTAAAGGGTAATATACTCCAACATCAAAAGCGGTTAATTTTCCTATTGTGGCTTTTTTAAAGTCAGTTTGATTTTTATAAAACCAAGAAGACGTATTGAAAAACAATCTTTGGGGTTGCCAAACTGTTGTGGCTTTCAATTGATCTGAATACTGTGTCGCATCGACAGCAAGATCAAAGGCCTCAAAACTCAACATTGCAGAACTTGTATGATGTCCATGTGTAGTGCCCGGTGTTCTATGATCAAATCGATTGATGATTACGTCTGGTTTGTAGGTTCTAATTGCCCAAACAACATCGCTCAACACTTGTTCTTTATTCCAAATATGTAATGTTTCATCGGGATGTTTAGAATATCCAAAATCATTCGCTCTTGTAAAAAATTGCGCGCCACCATCAATATTTCTTGCTGCCAATAGCTCTTGGGTTCTAATCACCCCTAATAATTCTCTAATTTCTGGACCAATTAAATTCTGACCTCCATCACCTCTTGTTAAAGATAAATATCCTGTCCTCGCCTTTACTGAGTTCGATAAATAGGCAATTAATCGTGTATTTTCATCATCTGGATGTGCAGCGATATATAATGCGGTTCCAATAAAATTTAGTTTTTGAATTTTTTCATAAATCTGATTTGAACTCAACTTTTGAGGTTTTTGAGCAATTACAGAAATTGAAACCAGTAAAAAAGCAATTCTAAAAAATATTTTTTTTTTCATAGTATAAAATTATTCAATCCTTCCCAACTCATGTGTTGCAATGGTTAGGCGCTTTTCTGGCCGAGAGAAACAAACCAATTCTCAGCAATTTAAAGATAAGAATTCAACTGAAACCTTACAGATAAATGCCATCTTAAGCATAAAGCTAATAAAAACAAATGTACCTTTTTATCAAGTAAATTTCTGTAATTAACAAAATTATAACATTTGAAGTAACCGTTAAAAAGAATGCTTATAACCTGTTAATAAATTAATTTTTAAAATCATATAATAAGATTATATTTGTAGGACTAATATAAGAAAAAACAAACAATGAAATTTATTGTATCCAGTTCGCAACTACTAAAACAATTACAAGTTTTAGGTGGCGTTATAAATAGTAATAACACCTTACCAATTTTAGATAACTTCTTATTTGAAATCTCTGAAAACCAATTAAAAGTTTCTGCATCAGATTTAGAAACAACTATGAGTTCTGTTGTTGATGTTGAAAGTGATAGTAATGGTGCGATTGCAATTTCTGCACGTTTATTATTAGACACTTTAAAAACGTTTCCAGATCAGCCATTAACTTTCAAAACAGAAGGTAGTAATACCATCGAAATTAGTTCTGATCAAGGAAAATACGACATGGCTTATTTTAGCGGTGACGAGTTTCCAAAAGCGGTTTCTCTTCCTTCACCAAGCAAAACAGTGATTCCTTCTAACATATTGGCAACTGCCATTTCGAAAACAATTTTCGCTGCTGGAAATGATGATTTACGCCCGGTAATGAGTGGAGTTTTCTTTCAATTTAGCA
>TARA_B110000208_G_scaffold65333_1_pt1 | contig 22371 bp, 17 predicted proteins | sample TARA_B110000208 | Tara Oceans TARA_B110000208 (sample SAMEA4397426) | marine metagenome | biome: Polar Biome; feature: [SRF] surface water layer (ENVO:00010504); material: water (ENVO:00002006), including particulate matter (ENVO:01000060) such as... | depth 5 m
TCAGATTGAGTTCCTAAAACTTGAGGAGTGATATCTGTATCAAAATCAAAAACATGAAATCCATCTCTATCAATATCACAGATTTCGATATTAGTTGGAGTATTTGCAACAGGTTCATCAATTACATTTATAGTAAATTCGATAATATTATGACAAGTAGTGTTTGCATTATTATGAACTCTAGCAAATAGTGATTCAATCGTAAATGCAGTCGTATTTGTATAATTAGTACCATCAATGTTAGTACCAGCCACATTATTCTGAGCAGCAGCTAAACTGCTGAAATAAAGCACTTCAAAGTCTGTACTAGATTGCCCATTCAAAATATCAGGTGTTGTGTCAGTATCAAAGTTGAAGGTATGAAACCCGTCTCCATTATCATCACAGATAACAATACTACCAGGGTCATTGGCAGTCGGTTCATCAAAAACTTGAATTGTAAATTCGACAATATCACCACAGGCTGCCACACCAGCGTTTTGAATTCGAGTAAAAATAGTTTCCAATGTAAAAGCAGTGGCATTCGTATAAGTACTACCACTGATATTTGTTCCTGCTACATTTGCCTCAGCAGCTGCCAAGCTCGTGAAATAGAAAACTTCAAAATCGGTAGCCGACTGCCCATTTAATATTTGTGGAGTAACATCGGTATCAAAGTCAAAAGAATGAAACCCATCACCATCAGCATCACAAATTTCTACATTGCCTGGAGTGGTAGCAGTTGGAACGTCAAAAAAGGTAATTTCTATTTCATCTTGTCCAATATTTCCATCAGTATCAGTAACAATTGCTTTGTAAATTCCAGAAACATTATTTGTGATGTTTAGGGTAGCACTTATTTCTCCTGCTAGGGTAGTGTATCCTCCGCCAGTATCCAATTGCCATTCATATGTATCCACATTTCCTGCCGTTGGTGTTGCGTCTAATTCAACCTCTGTTCCAACACATACCTCCTGATCGAGGCCTAATTCTCCAACTACGATAGTACAATCTGTTACACCAGCACCCGCTTCGCCAAAATTTGTTTGTTCTAGTTTAATAAAACCCTCTGAATTCGAAAAGTTAGTCACTAATAATACATAGTAATCTCCTGCATTCGCATTTGGAATTCTAAAGGTTTCTATAAATCTACTAGAATAACTACAATCTATCACATTAGACATATCCTGATTGTCTATATAATAGTTGTTTAAGACACCAGATTCTGAGGTATTACTTTGCCCAATTCCTGCATTATATTCTAAACCAGTACAGTTGCCGTCAGCAGAACGAAAAGGTCCCCATGCAATAAAATCAACATCTAAATCTGTTCCATTTGGATTTCCATTTACATCGAATGAACTGTTCTGAATAATATCAAACTCTAAAGATCCTGTTTGATCAATTTTTATAAAAAACCAAGCTTGATTAGGGGTTTGTCCCAAACAACCAATGGTTCCACCATCTGGAGATCCAGTTACGTTTGGAAATATTTTAACACCGTTTTCGTCTGAACATGATGGTTCAGCTCCTTCACAGTTTGAAGAACCATTCTGTGAGAAAGTAGTTGCACAAGATAATAATATAATTAAAGATAGGATTTTTTTCATTGTAAATAAACATGATTTTAGATGCTAAAATAAGAATATTATAAAACCAACAGCATTAAAATCAATTATTTATTAAAAGTGTTGCGAAATAAATTAATTGTATTTAAAGTAGATTCCTTGGGGAATAAATGTAATTAGTATATTTTTGTTAAACATTTAAAGAAAAATACTTTTATATGGTAAACAAGGGCACGCTCACATTGTAGCTTTTAAAAATTTTTTAAGAATGGGGGAAATCCCCTTTGAATATAAAGACGTTTTAAAAGATGAAGTTGCAAAAACGCACACCAAAGAATTGTATGATGGACAAGTAAAAGCACCAACCCTTTTTGTTGATGACAAAATTTAATTAGTACCAACTTCAGAAGAATTAAATAAAATTATGGAAAACTTAATGTTAAAAGGATAGTAATGGGAGATATTATTAAAGACATTCATTCTCAGTTTGAATCTGAAAAAATAAAAGCACTTGTCAATATAAAATACACTGCAAATTGGTTGAGCAGCAAAGAAAATGATTTTTTTAAACCGTATGGAATCTCTCCTCAGCAGTTTAATATTTTAAGAATTTTAAGAGGTGCAAAAAAAGAAATCAAGGTACAACTCATTAAAGATAGAATGATAGAGCGAGCGCCAAACGCAACTCGTTTGATGGATAAGTTGTGTGAAAAAGGATTGATTGAAAGAACGCGCTGCAAAGAAGATCGGAGAGTTGTTTATGTCGCAATTACAAAAGCTGGATTGTCGCTATTAACGATTATTGATACACATGAAAATATTTCTTTTTTAGATAAATTATCCGAAGAAGAAGCTGCCGTTTTAAGTGATTTATTAGATAAAATTAGATAAAAAAACCTATTCCCATTCGTAAATAATAACTCATAAAATGAAAATACTCAAATCGATTCAACATAGTATAGCAAGTTCATTTGTAAATATGGGCCCTATACGATTACGACAGCCCTTACCTTCAGCAGGAGTAGAAAATGTAGATCCCTTTATCTTATTGCACCATTATGGCCCCTATGCAATTTCAGAATTTAACAATCCTTTCGATTTAGGACCGCATCCTCACAGGGGCTTTGAACCAATTACATTGCTCTTCCAAGGCGAGCAATTCCACAGAGATTCTCTTGGAAATGAAATGGTTGTAAAAGCAGGTGGAGTTCAGTGGACTACTGCAGGACACGGAATTGTGCATGCAGAAGCACCTACCAAAGAGTTTGTAAAAAAGGGAGGCACATTAGAAGGAATTCAGTTGTGGCTAAATTTGCCTGCAAAAGATAAATTGATGCCTCCAAATTATCAACATTTAGAAGCAGCTCAAATTCCTAAAATATTTTCAGAGGATCAAAAAGTGCAATTAAATGTGATTGCTGGAAATCAAAAAAATCAAACAGGACTTATTAAAACTCAAACAGTTGTTAATGTTTTTACCGCTGTAGCAGAAGAGAATGGAATGCTTGAAATTGAAATTCCACAAAATCACCAGTCGTTAATTTATGTTTTAGACGGTACGGTTTTAGTGAACGATGCAGAAGTTTTACAAAAAGGAGAAAATCAAATGATTGTATTCAATCAAGATGGAAACTCCATTCAATTTGAAGCAAAAAAAGCAAGTACAATTTTGATTTTATCTGGTGAACCTATTCATGAAAAAGTGGCACAATACGGCCCGTATGTAATGAATACGCAAACTGAAATATTAGAAGCAATGCGCGATTATCAGCAAGGTAAAATGGGACACTTATATTAAGACTTATTTTCGATTGTCTACTTTTCTATAATTCCATTTCTTTGTCACAAATAATGTATTGGTCATTTGTGCTTTTGTTTGAGATTTGTGGTGTTTTTATTTAGATTCAATTTTATTCGTTTTTTCATTTAAGAAATAAAAGGTATCTTGCTAATTGTTATGCATGCATAATAAATTTAATCCCAATAAAAATGAAATACAAACATATTTTTGAGCCTTTAGATTTAGGATTTACAACCTTAAAAAATAGAATTCTGATGGGTTCTATGCATACAGGATTAGAAGAAGAAAAAAACGGAATTGATAAAATAGCAACTTATTATGCAGAGCGTGCTAGAGGAGGAGTAGGACTTATTGTTACAGGTGGTATTTCTCCAAATGTACAAGGTTGGACAGGTCCTTTTGCAGCAAGAATGTCTTCCAAGAAACATGCAAAAGAACATCAAAAAATCACTGCTGCAGTTCATAAAGAAGGAGGTAAAATTTGTATGCAAATTTTACATTCTGGCCGTTATGGTTACCATCCATTTAATGTGGCTCCCTCTAAAATAAAATCACCAATAACACCATTTAAACCTTTCAAGTTAACGCAGTCTGGAATTCAAAGAACAATTCGTGATTTTGTAAACTGTGCGAAATTGTCAAAAACAGCAGGGTATGATGGCGTAGAAATTATGGGTTCGGAAGGTTATTTAATTAATCAATTTATTGCAAAGAGAACCAATAAAAGAACTGATAACTGGGGCGGTGATTATGAAAATAGAATGCGTTTGCCAATTGCATTGGTTGCGCAAATAAGAGAAGCTGTTGGTTCAGATTTTATCATAATCTATCGATTATCGATGTTAGATTTAGTAGAAAACGGAAGTTCTTGGGAAGAAGTTGTACAATTAGGAAAAGCAATAGAAAAAGCGGGAGCTACGATCATTAATACGGGTATTGGTTGGCACGAATCACGTGTTCCAACAATCGCAACCTCAGTTCCGAGAGCAGCATTTACTTGGGTCACAAAAAAAATGAAATCAGAAATTAAGATCCCATTAGTAACTACAAATAGAATTAATATGCCCGAAACCGCAGAGAAAGTGCTGGCAGATGGAGATGCAGATATTATTTCTATGGCAAGACCTTTTTTAGCAGATCCAGAATGGGTGAACAAAGCAGCAGCAGAAAAAGCAGATGAAATAAATACATGTATTGGTTGTAATCAAGCGTGTTTAGATCATGTTTTTGAGCAAAAAGTGGCAAGCTGTTTGGTGAATCCAAGAGCATGTCATGAAACAGAGTTAAATTACCTTCCAACAGAAAATAAAAAGAAAATCGCCGTTATTGGTGCCGGGCCAGCAGGTTTGGCAGCAGCGACCATTTCTGCACAAAGAGGACATTTTGTAACGTTATTTGACGCTGATAATGAAATTGGAGGACAGTTTAATCTTGCAAAACAGATTCCAGGCAAAGAGGAGTTTTATGAAACGTTGCGTTATTTTAACAAACAAATAGCGTTGCATCAAGTTGAGGTAAAACTGAATACAAGAGTTACGAATGAAGATTTATTAAAATCTGATTTTGACGAAATAATCATAGCAACTGGAATTAAACCAAGAGCATTGAAAATTGAAGGAATTGATCATCAAAAGGTATTGAGTTATTTAGATGTTTTAAAATTAAAAAAACCGGTTGGTAAACGCGTTGCTGTTATTGGTGCCGGTGGAATTGGTTTTGATGTTTCAGAATATTTATCACATGATGGGCCTTCTACCTCACAAAATATAGATGCTTGGTTAAAAGAATGGGGAATCGATAAAACTTTAGGGGCTCGCAGTGGTATTGAGAATGTAAAAACTGAATTTCATCCCTCACCTAGAGAAATATTTATGTTTAAAAGAAGTAAAGGGAAGTTCGGAGGGAATTTAGGTAAAACCACAGGTTGGATCCACAGGTCAACTTTAAAGAAGAAAAAAGTTCAATTTATTGGAGAAGTTTCATATTCCAAAATTGATGATCAAGGACTGCATTACATTCAAAATGAAGAAGCCAAAGTTTTAAAGGTTGATACGATTGTAATTTGTGCAGGTCAAATTCCATTTAAAGAATTACATCAACCCCTGATAGATGCAGGAAAAAGTGTCCATGTTATTGGTGGAGCTGACTTTGCCTCAGAATTAGATGCAAAAAGAGCCATAAATCAAGGTGCGAGATTAGCAGCTAGTTTATAGATTTTTAATTACTTTTACCTAATATTTTTTATAATACACATACTCCTATATCTCATTAATATGAAAAAAACAGTAATCGTACTCTTAGTGCTTCAAAGTTTTTTATTGAATGCACAAGAACCTCCTAAAATGTTAAAATATGATGCTAAAAATGCAGCAAATCTTTTTTATTATCAAATTGACGAGATTCCTAAAAAGATTAAAGTAAAAAGTAAGGAGTTAAAAAAAATCACAACAAAAGAACTTCGAGCTTATAATAGCAAAATAAAAAATATCTCTTTTTTAAATTTTCAACAGCTACGAGAATTGCAAGTCTTGGTGAACTCCATTGGAGAACAGGCAAGAACCAATCCAGATTTAAACAGAAAACTAAGAAAAAACATAGAAATTGTAATTCTACCGATTAGAGATTCTGTTACGAAGTTTGAGGAAAAGTTAAATGGAGTATTCAAAGTTGCCTTTTCCAAAAAGCAGTACAAAAAATGGATTAAGTATCAAAAAAATGTAAAAAGAGAATTGTTGCCAAAACGTCCAAGAAACAGAAGTGCTCGTCCCCCAACCAATGGTATGAGTAGAAGAAGAGGTGGACAAAGAAGAGGTAACGGTTTTTAAAAACAGATTAAATTACCATTTCGAATATTTAAATTTCTAAATAAATAACCGATATTTGCTGCTCTATAAACAAATGTGAGTTTTACACTTGCCTACCCCTAAAGAATAGAATAAAATGATGAACAAAAACACGGTCCTTTCTTGGGCCACCTTTATAATGATAATTGTAGGACTTGGATTAATTGCTTTGGGTCTTTTCAAATACAGAGAAGTATCTGCCTGGGGTTTTGGAGCTGTCGGCGGCGGTTTTTTTGCAATAGCTTGGGTCTTCAATGCTTTAAAAGGTAGAGTCTAGATCAAATAATAATAAATATATATATATTGGTTTTTTTGATGATTCATTGTTTTGAAAGCCTGAAAAAATACTAAAAAACGAGATTAATGAGTGACGATAAGAAAGTGATTTTTTCGATGAATAAGGTTTCGAAAACCTATCAATCTACTGGAAAACAAGTGCTGAAAGATATTTATTTAAGTTTTTTTTACGGAGCAAAAATTGGAATTCTTGGTTTAAACGGATCTGGAAAATCTACTTTACTTAAAATTATAGCTGGAGCAGAGAAAAATTTTCAAGGTGAAGTTACTTTTTCTCCAGGGTATAATGTTGGTTATTTAGAGCAAGAACCCCAATTAGATCCAGAAAAGACTGTCTTAGAAATTGTAAAAGAAGGTGTAGCAGAAACAGTTGCTATTCTAGATGAATACAATAAAATTAACGACATGTTTGGTTTGGAAGAGGTTTATTCTGATGCAGATAAGATGGAGAAACTAATGAACCAACAAGCTGAGCTGCAAGACAAAATTGATGCAGCAAACGCTTGGGAATTAGACACCAAATTAGAAATTGCAATGGATGCCTTAAGAACACCCGATTCAGACAAGAAAATCGGTGTTTTATCTGGTGGTGAAAAAAGACGTGTCGCCCTTTGTAGATTATTGTTGCAAGAGCCAGAAATTTTATTATTAGATGAGCCTACCAATCATTTAGATGCAGAATCGGTGCATTGGTTAGAGCACCATTTAGCACAATACAAAGGAACTGTAATTGCGGTAACGCATGATCGATATTTCTTAGATAATGTGGCAGGTTGGATCTTAGAGTTGGATCGAGGAGAAGGCATTCCTTGGAAAGGAAATTATTCTTCCTGGCTAGACCAAAAATCACAAAGAATGGCAAAAGAAAGCAAGACAGCTTCTAAACGCCAAAAAACATTAGAAAGAGAATTAGAGTGGGTTCGTCAAGGAGCAAAAGGACGTCAAACAAAGCAAAAAGCACGTTTGAAGAATTATGACAAATTGATGAGTCAAGATCAAAAGCAAGTAGATGAAAAGCTAGAAATATACATTCCAAATGGCCCTCGTTTAGGAACCAATGTAATTGAAGCAGCCGGGGTATCTAAAGCCTATGGTGATAAATTATTATATGAAAATTTAGAATTTAATCTTCCACAAGCAGGAATCGTTGGTATTATTGGTCCGAACGGAGCAGGTAAAACAACCATTTTTAGAATGATCATGGGAGAAGAAACTCCCGACGGAGGAACTTTTAATGTTGGAGATACGGCAAAATTAGCCTATGTAGATCAAGCACATACCAATATTGATCCTGAAAAATCTATCTGGCAAAATTTTTCAGATGGACAAGATTTAGTTATGATGGGAGGAAAGCAAGTAAATTCCCGTGCATATCTAAGTCGCTTTAATTTTTCTGGAAGTGAGCAAAATAAAAAAGTTTCAACACTGTCTGGAGGAGAGCGTAACCGTTTGCATTTAGCAATGACCTTAAAAGAAGAAGGAAATGTATTGCTTTTAGATGAGCCAACAAACGACTTGGATGTAAATACATTAAGAGCCTTAGAAGAAGGCTTAGAAAATTTTGCAGGTTGTGCGGTAGTAATTAGTCACGATAGATGGTTTTTAGACAGAGTGTGCACACACATTTTGGCTTTTGAAGGAGATAGTCAAGTGTACTTTTTTGAAGGTTCTTTTTCAGATTATGAAGAAAATAAGAAGAAACGTTTGGGTGGTGATTTAATGCCAAAGCGAATAAAATATAAAAAATTAATACGTTAATGTAATGACTATAAATTAGAGCCCCCACTTTTTAAGAATGGGGGTTTTTATTTTTTATAAAAAAAACACATACAAACAACAATTATGCAGTAAATTTAGAGCTACTAATAATGCTCAAAAAAAGATTTTTTTTTATGATAAAAGCGATTGAGAAAAACTTAGAACGCGGCATTCAGTTGTTGAATTCAATTACAGATAATGAGTATAGTAACGCTACAGTTCCTCCTTATTTTTCTAGTATTGGGTGTAATATAAGGCACGTTTTAGATGCTTTTACATCTATTATTAACGGTTTCGAAAATAGTCATGTAGATTTTTCAGATCGAAAGAGAGATACAATTTGCGAAGAGCAAACCGAAGAAGGAATTCGCTACATCAAAGAAACGATTCAAAGGTTGCATTCGTTTAAAAGTGAAGACTTTGCAAAAATAATTGCGGTGACCGATAATTTAGGAAATGGAGACGTTACCATCAATTATACCTTAGAGAATGCTTTGGCTTATGCACACTCTCATGCAATTCATCATTTTGCAAGTATTGGATTCTTGGTCAGTCAATTAGGAATTGAATTACAGGATGCCGATTTTGGATATAATCCCACCACACCAAAAAAGTAGTATTTAGTTTGTTATTTTTCTCAAAGCAAACTTCTTTTTATCTTGAATAATAAATGCTTCTAAACAATTTGTAGGGTGTATAAATTGATACTCCAAACTCATGTCAAAACTGTTTTCAGATATCTTAAAAACTCCTTCAAAATCTTTTTTTTCAGCATACGTATATCTTGAAATTTTGTAGGTGGTTGTATTTATTTTTTCATCAATTGTAAACCAAGCTCCACTTCCACAACCAGCGAGCCAAGTCCCTTTTTTTGAAGAAAATAGTGATTTTTTTTGAATTTCATCTTCAATTATAGAGGGCAATGTATTATACTTGTTAAAAAAACAATCTTTATACTCTTTAAGGATCGATCTATTGTTATAGGGGGTTACTTCAGTATTATATATTTGATAAATGTTATTTACTGTTCTTCCTTTTAAAACATTTCCAATTGGACTCGGTGTACATAAACATGAAATCGTAAGTTTTGTTTTAATTTTTTTTTGAAGCGTGGAAGCCCTCAACGTGTCGGTGACAAATCGTGCACAGTTACTTCCATTTCTAATAAATGCTCCGTACGGAATTTCTTTTTGATTGATACAGCTATTTATAAAAGTCAATGCTTTTTCATAATCAATTTCTTCATTGATACTTGCAACCATTCTTCCTTCACCATGTGTTTTTTCAGGGTGTCCTTCTAACCAAATAAGAATCTCATCTAAGTTTGATAAAGATGCATTATTAAATTTCGCTAAAATTGGAATGTGGAGTTCAAAATCAGTTTCTTTTGAGCGTACTCGTCCATTTTTGTGAGTTGTAATGTATCTGCCAAAGTCGAAATAATTAATTTCAGGAACTCCTTTTTTAATCAACAATAAAGCAGCGTGCCCAGCTTGAATTCCAATTTTATTCCCAATACCTAGGTAGGGTAGGAATTTACTTAATACATCCCTTTTAGAGGGTTTGACGACTGTGTCGGGGTAGGCTAATATTATTATAATTCCGTTAGATTTCGACATTTACTAATGAAAATGGTTGTTATTTATTGAAAATAGCTTTAGATATTTTACTAAAGGTTTTAAAGGCAAAATAGATTGTAAAAATAAGTAATACTCCAGCAAAAATTAAAAAAAGAATAGAGAGCCAATGCGCTATTCCATTCGGGTATAGTTTGATCGCTTTAAATGCGATGGTTAATGAAACTGGAGATATAATAAATAAGAAAACTAAGATGGCTAATCTAATTAGCGCTTTTCCTAGAAGGTTTACATCTGTACTCATAATTTGAAGTTTTTAGTAGCATTTCTAACACTACCATGTTTTTTTAATAAAGTACTTGCAGTATTCTGATTGATATTTAATTCAAGCATTAACATCCGTACTCCTCTTTCAACTAATTTGTTATTTGAGAGCTGCATGTCAATCATTTTATTTCCTTTTATCTTTCCCAACTGTATCATCGTCGTTGTAGAAATCATGTTTAATACCATTTTTTGTGCAGTACCCGCTTTCATTCTAGAACTCCCGGTCACAAATTCTGGGCCTACAACTACTTCAATCGGAAATTTTGAAACAGCAGCTAATGGGCTATTTTTGTTACATGAAATACATCCTGTGATAATATTTTCTTGATTACATTTCTTTAAAGTTGCAATTACATATGGAGTTGTTCCCGAGGCTGCAATCCCTAAAACGATATCATTGTTTGTAATCGCATGTTTCTTTAAGTCTTTCCAACCTTGATCTGTAGCATCTTCTGCAAATTCAACGGCATTTCGTATTGCAATATCTCCGCCTGCAATTAAACCAAGAACTAGATCAGGCGAAACACCAAATGTTGGTGGGCATTCAGAAGCATCCAATATACCCAATCGACCACTAGTGCCTGCGCCAATATAAAATAGACGTCCTCCTTTTTTTAGTTGAAGTACAATCGCATTTGTGAGTTGTTCTATCTGAGGAATTACTTTTTCAATAGCAAATGCGACTGTTTTATCTTCATTGTTGATATTTGTCAGCACCTCTGTGATTGACATTTTCTCTAAATGATTGTAATTCGAATCTTGTTCTGTAGTTTTTATAAATGACATGCTTCAAAAATACACTTTTTAAGGCAATTTCTGAAGCATGAATTGAATGTTATCTTTACTGTTTATTCTGTTAAACTTATGGTATAAGTAGTCGTTTCTGAGATGTTGAAATATCCCAAGGGGAAATTCGTAGCATCTGTTGTGTTTACAATATTCCCTAACAATGAACTTGGAGTAGTTTGAAAAGGACCGCCGCCACTTTGTCCACTCTGACTGGTTAATACTCTAAAATACGTGTAATAGTCTTTAGAAACTCCTGCCATTTTTATCAAAACGTCCGATGGGATTTCAATTTCGTCCTCTTGATAGAAAAAAGAGAAATTATAATCAGACCCATTAAAAAAACGATCTTCTATTGATAAATACAAGTTATTTGAAAAGTCAAAAAGATAAAAGTTTTCTTGCAGTTCATCATCTGAGAATTCTACGATGACTTCGGTTTCTTTCCCCGAAAAGAGTGTTTTGGTTCCCTGTTCTACACGAATAAATTTAGGTGTTTTTGTTTTGACAGTCTTACCCTTAAATACCTCATTGTTGTAGGTAACGGATAACTCATAGACAATATCATCTTCCGGAATGAAAGTGCTTAAGGGTAGATAATTGCCATCTAAATCTTCATCCTGAAAGGAGATAATACTATTGTTTGGTAAGTTTTTTAAGCTCACAATTGCATTGGTAACTAAAGGAATTTCTTCCTCAAAATAATCTGCAGACAAACGAAGTTTCACAATAGTTTGAGCTGTAACAGGCACATCGTCAAAATGTACTTCAAATAATGCTTCGATGACTAATTTTGGAGTTCCAGAAGGTACTTCAATTTGGACAACTTCTTCACAACTAAAAAGGAAGATTGAGCAATATACTAATAGGGCTATTTTTTTCATTTTTTAGAATTTAAAATTATAAGTTACAGAGGGTACTAGCCCAAAAATGGAAGTCTTTATGGCTTCATTTCTATAGGTTTCTTGGTTTTGTTTAAACGAAATAGATGCGGCATTTTTACGATTATAAAGATTGTATAAACCAAAAACCCATTCTCCTTGCCATCTCCTATTTTTGTTTTTTGTAGGTGTTAAAGTAGCCGAAATATCCAATCTGTGGTATGCAGGTAATCTGTCTGAATTACGACGGTTGTCATCGTAGATTGGGACATTTAATCCTTGGAATTGATATTGACCCACTGGGTAATTGGTGGGTTGCCCAGTTTGTAAAAGAAAGTTTGAACTAAATTTCCATTTTTCATTCAATTCATAACTCGCATTTATAGACAAATCATGTGTTTTGTCATAGGGTGTATTGTACCATTTGCTATTATTTATTCCAGGTTCATTTTCATTCCTGCCAGCGGTTAATTGTTCAGACTTTGAGAGTGTATAAGCAATCCATCCTTTTACTTTTCCAGTATTTTTTTTGAATAAAAGCTCGAGTCCATATGCTCTTGCTTTTCCATTTAAAATAACAGCTTCAATTTCATTATTGGCAACTAAGTTTGCGCCATTTATATAATCTATTCGATTTTGAATGTCTTTATAAAAAACTTCAGTTTCCAATGAGTAATCTCCCTCTTTGATGTCTTTGAAATACCCAATCGCAAATTGATCTAGCAATTGAGGTTTAATAAAAGTACCACTTGGCGCCCAGATATCCAATGGAGTAGGAGAGGCTGTATTTGATAGTAAATGTAAATATTGCGCCATTCTATTATAACTAGCTTTTATAGAGGTATTATCATCCAACAAATATGAAAATGAAATTCTAGGTTCAAAATTTCCAAAACGAGTAATAACATCACTTCGTTTATAGGTTTCTATTCCAGTTGCAACCGCAGATTCATATTTTTGTAATTCTTGGTTATAAATTACAGGCATGTCATTTGCATAGTTGTTCAATTCATCTTGCCCTAAGCGTGTGAAATTGCTGTATCGAACACCGTACTTAAGTGAAAATTCAGCACTTATCTTATGACTTGCTTCTATATAAGCTGCAAATTCATTGGCGTATTTATTAGTTAGTTGTTCTGGTAGAATTCCCGAATCTTCTCTGTTTGGAATGATTTTTCCAGGATTAAAACGGGTGTATATATCATTAATTCCAAAACTCAATTTAAAGTTGTCTTTTAAATAATAATCAAAATCATATTTTACATTGTAGTTGGTAATGCCAGAATCCCATTCAAATCCGACAAAATCTAATGTCAATCCATAAAAATAATCTGAGTAAATTAATGATAAGTTAGAGAATAGTTTGTCTGAGAAAAGATGATTCCAGCGAAGGTTTGCAACTGTATTTCCGTAAGTATTTACAAAACTATCATTGATTCCAAATACATCTTTTCCAAAATAAGTAGAAAAGAAAAGGTTGTTGTTTTTATTAAAACGATAATTCACTTTACTGTTTAAGTCATAAAAATAGGCTTTATTATCATTGTCTAAAAGCGGTAGAAATAGATGAGCATAAGAGGCTCTTCCACCAATTAAAAAAGAACTTTTGCCTTTTTTAATTGGACCTTCTGTCAATAGTCTACTAGAGACGATACCAATACCCCCCGTTATCTTAAATTCTTTGTTATTTCCTTCTTTTTGATAGATATCTAACACTGAAGAAAGACGCCCTCCATATCTGGCTGGAATTCCTCCTTTGTATAATTGTACATCTTTAATAACATCTGGATTGAACACCGAGAAGAAACCAAAAACATGAGAAGAATTAAAAACGATGGCTTCATCTAAGAGAATTAAATTCTGATCTGCTGAACCACCTCTTACATTAAAGCCGGACGCGCCTTCGCCAGCACTTGTAACTCCTGGCAATAGAATGATTGATTTGATAATATCAGCTTCTCCTAAAACTACAGGAATTTGCTTAATTGTTTTGGCAGACAATTTATTGACACTCATTTGAGCTGTCTTAATGTTTGTCTTTTCAATATTGCTTTCTATGATTATTTCATCTAAACTTTCTGCATCTTCAAAAAGATAGAAATCTTTTGTGTTTTTCTTAGTTAAATCGATCGTTTCAGTAATCGTTTTATAACCTAGGTAACTAATATAGACCGCGTGTTTTCCTGCAGGAATGGTAATGGAGTAAAAACCATATTCATTGGTACTCGTTCCTGATTTTAATTCTGGGAAATAAACAGAGACCCCAATCAGGGTTTCATTGCTACTTTGGTCATAAACAGTTCCACTTAGAGTGAAATCCTCTTGACTGAATATCGTGATCGATAGAAAAAATGTGAAAAGAAATAATATTTTTTTTTGATTTTTCATGTACGCTTATTTTGTTAAGTAAAAATACGTAAATGCTAAACAAATTAGCAATTATTAAGCGTTAATTTACTTCTTGATAGGATGGTATTATATAAAAATAATTGTTCAAAATTAATAAAAAAAAGAGTGCCAAATGGCACTCTATATTATAAATAAATATTAATAACACGTGTTTTAGATAGTTGCTAAAATAGATTTTAAAGTTGTGCTTACGCGCATCTTAGCAACGACTAGGTCTTCGCTGGGAAGATAGTATCCTTTAAGGTCTAAAGGGGTTCCTTGTACCGAGTTTAGTTCGTTTACAATTACGCTTTCATTTTCCATTAAGCTTTTAGCTACAGGAGTAAACTGCTTCTGTAATTCTGAGTTTTTGTTCTGTGAAGCCAATTCTTGCGCCCAATACATCGCCAAATAAAAGTGACTCCCTCGATTGTCTAATTCACCTACCTTTCTTGAGGGTGATTTTTTATTGTCTAAGAATTTATCGGTTGCATCGTCTAAAGTTTCCGATAAAATGATTGCTTTAGGGTTGTTTGTAGTTGTTCCTAAGTGTTCTAAAGAAACTGCTAAGGCCAAAAACTCACCCAAAGAATCCCAACGTAAATGATTTTCCTTTTCAAATTGCTGAACATGTTTTGGAGCAGAACCTCCTGCACCAGTTTCAAACAATCCGCCACCATTCATTAATGGAACAATAGATAACATTTTTGCCGATGTTCCTAATTCTAAAATTGGAAATAAATCTGTTAAATAGTCACGCAATACATTTCCAGAAACAGAAATTGTATCCTTTCCGTCCTTAATTCTATCTAACGTAAATTCGGTTGCTTTTATAGGTGATAAAATACGAATGTCTAAACCTGTTGTATCATTATTTGGTAAATAAGTAGTTACTTTTTTAATAATTTCACGATCATGTGCTCTGTTTTCATCCAACCAAAAAACAGTTGGAGTTTGAGATGCTTTTGCTCTTGTAACAGCTAGTTTTACCCAATCTTGAATAGGTGCATCTTTTACTTGACACATTCTCCAAATATCACCAGCTTCAACAGTATGCTCAATTATTGTGGTTCCTGCTGCATCGATCACACAAACTTTACCATCTGTTGCAATTTCAAAAGTTTTGTCATGAGAACCATATTCTTCTGCTTTTTGAGCCATTAATCCTACATTAGGAACCGTTCCCATTGTGGTAGGGTCAAAAGCGCCATGCTTTTTACAAAAATCTATTGTTGCTTTATAAATTCCTGCATACGAACTATCAGGAATTACTGCTTTTGTATCTTGTTGTTCCCCAGCTGCATTCCACATTTGACCAGAAGTACGAATCATTGCTGGCATAGAGGCATCTATAATAATATCTGAAGGAACGTGTAGGTTGGTAATTCCTTTGTCAGAATCTACCATAGCTAATGCTGGGTTATTAGAGAATATAGTTTCAATGTCCGCTAAAATTTCATTTTTCTTGTCAGCAGGTAAGCTTTCTATGCTACTTGTTAAATGCCCAAAACCATTATTCACATTAACTCCAACTTTCTCGAATACTTCCTTGTGTTTTGCAAATAAGCCTTTGAAGAAAACTTTGACCGCATGCCCAAAAATAATTGGATCAGAAACTTTCATCATCGTTGCTTTCATGTGTAATGAAAACAATACGTTTTGTTTCTTTGCATCTGCAATCTCTGTTTCTAAGAAAGATAGTAATGCTTTTATGCTCAACGTCGTAGCATCAATAATTTCTCCCGCTAAAAGAGAAATATTTTCTTTTAAAACAGTCTTGTCACCGTTAGTGGCAATATGTTGAATGCGAACTGATGTCGCATTTGCTAAGGTTACTGATTTTTCATTGTGTGCAAAATCACCTTCCGTCATTGTAGCTACATGCGTTTTAGAATCTGCAGACCATGCACCCATAGAGTGTGGGTTCTTTTTTGCATAATTCTTAACGGCTTTTGGAGCTCTTCTATCAGAGTTCCCTTCTCGTAAAACAGGATTTACTGCAGAACCTTTTACTTTGTTGTAGCGAGCTAAAATTGCTTTATCTTCCTCGTTTTTAATTTCTTCAGGAAAGTTTGGTAATGCATATCCTAAAGCTTGTAATTCAGTAATAGCTGATTTTAATTGCGGTACAGAGGCACTAATGTTGGGGAGCTTAATAATGTTTGCTTCAGGTTTTTTTGCTAATTCTCCCAATTGAGCCAATGCATCCTCTACTTTTTGAGTATCTTTTAAATATTCTGGAAAATTTGCCAATATTCTTGCTGCTAAAGAAATGTCTTTTATCTCAATTTCTATGTCAGATGAATTTGTAAATGCCTTTACAATAGGTAAAAAAGAACGTGTTGCCAATGCCGGTGCTTCGTCTGTTTTGGTGTAAATAATTTTAGCCATTATTTGATGTATTTTTTAAAAAGCCTTTTAGCTCGAAATCGATTGAATTTTGCTTAAAAATAAGCTTGGCAAATTTAAGAATTAAGACTGATCTTTTTACTGTTAAATTCTTATTTATTGAAAGGATTAATTGCGAAAAACATAAAAAAAAGTCTGTAAATTGTGTTTTTGATATAAGATAAAAGCCATATTCTATAATTTCTTACAAAATATGGCTTTTTTGAAATAGATTTAGAATGTTTGTTATGCTAAAAAACAATTAAAACATACATCCTATCTTTCTTTTTTAGGAGAAATGATAAGCACTATTTCATGCTGAAACTTCCTTAAAAATTGTGTTCACAATGTTTTTTGAGGAATGAATCAATTGTTTTAATTTCCTCCTATTCTAAATTTAATAATTATACATTTTCAGTTTTGCTCATTACCTTCATAATTATTGCAAAAACCTACTTAAACTTTTCTTTTTAGTAAAGAATTCAAGTAAAACAAAATATAAAGAACGTTACTTTATAAAATTTAGTAGACTCTTCTCCTTAGGTTAAGTCGGTTTCCCGATAAGTTAAAGGTTCTAATAACTTTGTCTCAAATATATAATTGGTTTTTGAATCTTTAAAATTATTAATAAATTAGAAATCAACACATTATTAACTTTAGTTATTCACATTTGTTCATAAAAAAAGCGTTGTGATGAATCACAGCGCTTTTAAATACTTTTATGTAAAAGAGATTATCTTCTTTTTTCAGTAATTCTTGCTTTTTTACCAGTAAGACCTCTAAAGTAGAAAATACGAGCTCTACGTACTTTACCTCTTTTGTTTACTTCAATTTTTTGAATAGAAGGTAAGTTGACAGGGAAAATTCTTTCTACACCTACAGTACCAGAAATCTTTCTGATTGTAAAAGTTTCTGAAAGACCAGCACCTCTTCTTTGAATAACAACTCCTCTAAAAAACTGAGTTCTTACTTTTTCTCCCTCTTTAATTTCGTAGTATACAGTAATTGTATCTCCTGCTGCAAATTCTGCAAATTCTTTTTTGGTTACAAATTCGTCTTGAACAAATTTTATTAAAGCTTCCATATTTTAGTTTAATAGTTTTTTGTAAAACAACATTCACGATTTCTTCGTCAGAGGTTAATTTAGCGAGTGCAAAAATAGGACTTTTTTTTTATTACTAAAACTAAAATGGATTATTTTTTTGGTTGATAATCAGTGCAAAAGAAAACCCAAAACTTTCTACTTTCACGTTCATTTATTTTTATAATAATTGGTGCCAATTGGTTGACAGTTTTAAAGTAACTTTTCAATAACGGATTTTCTTTTTCTAAAAGAAGTTCGTTTTTAAAACGCTTGTCAGAATCAATAAAGAGCGCATTTCTACCTTTCAAGGCAGTTAAATCATCTCCTAAATAATCAAAATGTAAAGCAGGTAATCCAATAATATTTTGTGCGTATACTTTTTCGTCCAAAAAGAAGTTTAGGACTGCAGAGGTTTTGTAATTGTCGTTAGAAAAAATAAATATCGTTTCTTTCTTTTCTTTTAGAGCGTTTATTTCATCCGCTAATTCTTTCCAACCTACCCAGGTATCATCACTTTTAATAGGAACGATATAAAATAAGATTTGAATACTTACAAGTACGTGGAAAACAACTGAGAACATCACTTGAATTTTTAGCAATTTTTTACTGAGAAACATTCCTGCTAAGATGATTCCTGTAATATAAGAGGGCATCATCCAGTTTAGCTTTACCCAATAAATAGGAGTTAATGCAAAAAAACCAACAAAAGTAGGGATGAAAAATGCCAGCAAAAACAAGGTTTTCGCTTGCGGTAGCTTAAATTTTAGGAGAACTCGTTTGCAATACTTATAAGAAACGGTAACAAGCACTAAAAATAAAACAGGAAGTAGTAACAACATTTGATGACCAATAGCGCCAAAAAAGTAATTTGGAGAAACATTCAATTCAGAAATTGAATTTGTTCTATTAGATGTTTGAAAGGCAAATGATGCAAAGTCGTTCTGGTAATTCCAATACCATACAGGAAACGTAACGCTCGCAAATAATAGCAATCCAACCCACAGCCAAGGAGAAATTAATAATTTACGGTATTTATGTGAAAACATCAAAAAGGAAATCAATCCAAAAGGTAGTAGCAGCGCTGTGTACTTACTGTTAAAAGCCAGGCCCATAAGAATTCCACCTAAAATAAAAAACCACTTTTTGCCTTCAAAAATAGCTTTGTACAAACAAAGTAAACTCAGTGTCCAAAACAACAAAAGGGGAACGTCTGGTGTAGAATTAAAAGATAAGATAGAAATAAATATCGTAGATGAAATGAGTAGTAATGCGTGCGCCAGTTTTTGCTTTGATAAGAAATAAGAGGCTAATTTATAAAAACTTAGTAGTGTAATGGAGGTGATAAAGAAATCCGTAAATTTTACAACAAAAACTGAAGTTCCAAAAAGTTCTGTAAAAAAACGAAGCAGATATCCAATCATTCCTGGATGGTCAAAGTACGAAAGCGATAAATTTTGTCCGTATAAATAATAGTAAGCATCCTGAGGCATTAAGCCCATGAACGGAAGTAACAACAACCGAAATATTTGAAAACTAATTATCCAAATTAATATTTTACGATTGTATATTAACAATTTTATTTTGTTTAAAAAGTGATTAATTTTTTTAGAAATAAAGAACATTAATGATTTTTATCCAATAAGTCAGGTCTTATTTGTTCAGTTCTTTCAAATGCTTTATCACTTCTCCAATCTTCAATTTTTGGAAAATTGCCCGACAATAATATATCTGGAACCTTGTTTCCTTCAAAGTTTGAAGGCCTTGTGTATACGGGGGGCGATAATAAATTATCCTGAAAAGAATCTGTTAAAGCAGATTGTTCGTCTCCAATAACACCTGGAATTAAACGTACAACGGCATCAACTAGTACGGCAGCAGCCAATTCTCCACCAGTCAATACATAATCTCCAATGGAGATTTCTTTGGTAATGTACAAATCTCTAATTCGTTGATCAACCCCTTTGTAGTGACCCGTTAAAATCAGGATATTCTCTTTTAATGAAAGTGTGTTTGCGGTAGATTGGTTCAATGTTTTTGCATCCGGAGTCATGTAAATTATTTCATCATAAACACATTTTTCTTGTAATTTTTTGATACAGTTTGCAATGGGTTCTATCATTAGTACCATTCCAGCACCACCTCCAAATTGTGTGTCATCTATTTGTCGATAGTTCCCCAAACCAAAATCACGAAGATCATGTAAATGGATTTCAGCCAATCCTTTTTCTTGAGCTCTTTTAATGATTGAATGATTAAAAGGACTTTCTAATAATTGAGGTGAAACGGTAATGATGTCTATTCGCATGCTGCAAATGTACCATTTTTGTGAGGGAATAAAAATGGTAGCTATTTAAAAAATAAAAAAAGCTCAGTTTGAAAAAACTGAGCTTTGGTAATCGTTTATTCGAGAATGTTTTTTTATTTTACACCCATCAATTCTACGTCAAAAATTAAGGTAGCATTTGGTGGAATTACACCTCCAGCTCCTGCTTCTCCGTATCCTAAGTTTGATGGAATTACAAAGCGGGCTTTATCACCTACTTTTAATAATAGAATTCCTTCATCCCATCCAGCAATTACTTGCCCAACACCAACATTAAAATCGATTGGTTCTTTTCTCTTATAAGAAGAATCGAAAACAGTTCCGTCTAACAACTGTCCTTTGTAGTGCACAGAAACTCCAGCACCTTTTGTAGCTTGTTTTCCGTTTCCTTTTTGTAAAATTTGGTAACGCAATCCGCTTGCAGTTTCATCATAACCAGCAGCAACGGTGTCTAATAATGCTTTTTGTGCTGCTTTTTCTTCTGCATCACGTGTTTCTCTAGATCCTTCAAAAGTTCTAAAAGCTTCAACAGCGTTAAATTTTTCAGCAGCTTCACCAACTCGAATAATTTCTACAGAAGTAAGCTCATCTCCTTGTCCAATAGCATCTACAATATTTTGTCCTTCAACCACAGAACCAAAAACAGTGTGTTTGTTGTCTAACCATGGAGTAGGAATGTGGGTAATGTAAAACTGACTTCCGTTTGTAGCGGGTCCTGAATTGGCCATCGCTAATTTCCCAGGTGCGTCGTGCTTTAAATCTGGATGAAATTCATCATCAAATTTATATCCTGGGTTACCAGTTCCAGTTCCTTGTGGACATCCTCCTTGGATCATGAAATCTGGAATTACCCTATGGAATTTTAAACCATCATAATATGGTGTTCCTTGAGCCTTTACCTCGTTTTCTAAATTTCCTTCAGACAAAGCAACAAAGTTACCAACGGTACCAGGTGTTTTTTCGTCTTCTAATTTTACTAAAATTTCACCTTTAGATGTAGTGAATTTTGCGTATATCCCGTGATTCATAATTAATTGTTTTTAGTTTTTAAATTCGCTTGTGAAATGTAATTTTACAGTTGGGTATTTGCTTTGCGTCATTTGAATGGTAAAAGCAGAGTCTGCTAAAAACACCAATTGACCTTCTTTATCTTTTGCTAAAAATCGTTGTTTGACTCTTTTGAAATCAAGAAATTCGGCGTTTTTAATGTCTTCAGGCTCTACCCAACACGCTTTGTGAGCTTGTAGGTTTTCATAGCTGCATTTAGCACCATATTCATGCTCTAATCGATACTGAATTACTTCATATTGTAGGGCTCCAACTGTTCCAATTACTTTTCTACCATTGGTGTCTAAGGTAAACAGTTGTGCAACTCCTTCGTCCATTAATTGATCCAAGCCTTTAAACAACTGTTTGGATTTCATTGGATCGGCATTGTTTACATAACGGAAGTGTTCTGGAGAGAAACTTGGTATTCCTTTGAAATTTAGTTGCTCGCCTTCTGTTAAGGTGTCCCCAATTTTAAAGTTTCCAGTATCGTGTATTCCTACAATATCTCCTGGATATGAAATGTCTACAATTTCTTTCTTTTCAGCAAAAAAAGCATTCGGACTTGAGAACTTTACTTTTTTACCATTCCGAACATGTAGGTAAGGAGCATTTCTTTTAAAAGTTCCTGAAACTATTTTTATAAATGCTAGTCTGTCTCTGTGTTTAGGGTCCATGTTTGCATGGATTTTAAAAACAAAACCAGTCATTTTTTCTTCTTTTGAGTCTACTAAGCGCTCTTCTGCTTTCTTTGGAAGTGGTGCTGGTGCAATCTCTATAAATGCATCTAATAATTCTTTTACACCAAAGTTGTTTAAAGCCGAACCGAAGAAAACAGGTTGAAGTTTTCCGTCTAAATATTCTTTTTGATTAAATGGAGGGTATACTTCATCAATTAACTCTACTTCTTCTCGCAGAGTCTCAGCAGCAGTTTGCCCAACAATTTCATCGAGTTTAGGATTTGACAAATCATCAAATTCAATCCCTTCAGAAATGGAAGTTTTATTATCACCAGAAAAAAGATTTAATTTCTTTTCCCAAATATTATAAATTCCTTTAAAGTCATATCCCATTCCAATCGGGAAACTCATCGGGGTAACACGCAAACCTAATTTTTGTTCTACTTCATCCAGTAAGTCAAAAGCATCTTTACCTTCTCGATCTAATTTGTTGATAAAAACCAACATGGGAATGCTACGCATTCTACACACTTCTACTAATTTTTCCGTTTGTGGTTCTACTCCTTTTGCAACATCAATCACAACAATAACACTGTCTACAGCAGTTAAAGTTCTAAAGGTGTCTTCTGCAAAATCTTTGTGAC
>TARA_B110000208_G_scaffold189540_1_pt1 | contig 22280 bp, 16 predicted proteins | sample TARA_B110000208 | Tara Oceans TARA_B110000208 (sample SAMEA4397426) | marine metagenome | biome: Polar Biome; feature: [SRF] surface water layer (ENVO:00010504); material: water (ENVO:00002006), including particulate matter (ENVO:01000060) such as... | depth 5 m
TTTCACCCGTCGGCCCAGTTTCACCCGTCGGCCCAGTTTCACCCGTCGGTCCTGTTTCGCCAGTAGGGCCAGTTTCACCAGTAGGGCCTGTTTCACCAGTAGGGCCTGTTTCACCAGTAGGCCCAGTTTCACCAGTAGGGCCTGTTTCACCAGTAGGTCCAGAACAACCTGTGGGCAATATCTCAGTGACCTCCTCATCGGTCATCGCGCCGCAGTAAATCTTGAGAGAGGCTACATCGCCATTGAGGAAAGTTGGGGTGCCCCCATTGCTCTTTCCAATGTAGCACGCATTTCTAATTACTTTGGTCGGTTCCCAACCATCGCCTGATGTGCCTACCAATTCACCATTAATGTACGATCTCATCGTGTTACCCGCCATCGTGATTACGATGTGGTGACAAACGCCAGTCTCCAGGTCGTATCCACTCTCTATGTGTTTGGTGGTCAATCCGTGGCTCACAACAACGTGAAGATTCCCCAACGCGGTCCCCGCCACACCCGGTCCACCATTACCCACGTAAACGCGGTCTTGTGTCGTTGTTTGATCAACGATGGGGGCGACACCACAGTCAAAGAAATACGACCAGGCATCGAGCGTATTCCACTTACCTACTATTTCCACCGTAATCGGACCACCAAACTCCAGTATACCTAGATCGATATATTGATTAGTTCCATCGAACATAACACCCGCCACCGTTCGCACTGGTCCATTCATCAGGGTTGCGTTTACCCCGCCAACAGAATCAATAACGACAGTCGGGTCGCTTTCTGCTCCGCCCCTAAAATCCCAATCGTGTAATTTTACAACGCAACTCCGATATACCTCGAGTTCTACTTTTTGCGCGAGCTCTCTATTTAATCCAGGGATACCGCTGCCGAGCGAGGAGTTCCAGACTACTCGGGTCGCTATAGCGTTGTGCCAGGTCGGGTCGGTCGGCGTAGTCGCTACCAACCACGCCTCATCGCCCGCCAGGAGCCGAAGCGGACCCACGCGTCCCGCCTCGCTATCCACCTCGTAGTTAGCACCGTCAATGGAATATCCTTCGTCTTCGCTCCACGGGTCCAACCATACAGAATTTCTTTGTACCCATTCATACGTATATGTTGGTTCAGAATCGGTTGAGTCCGCGAAATGCTTATATTTAAAGTGCCAATGGTCGCCTTCTTTATAATCATCTAATTTATTTAAAATAGAATACTGATCACTTAGGGGCTCATTAGCATTTGTAGCCTCCGTTTGGGGACTGCTCCCCCAAACCCACGGTGGGAAGTTTAACCCCGCGTCGTCGTCGATTACTGTTTGTCTAAATACCGTAGTCCACGCAGAAGTTCCTATACTGCAATCACCGTCGCACACCTCACTTGTACTCGTTAGTGTCGTACATAATTCTGAAGTAAAACAAACATATGGATTCGATACTAAACTGTCATATGGTTCAGTATTAACTTCGACCCATCCACTACTTTCAACTTCGTCATATACTTCCTTATATACATCATATGATAATTTCATTATTGCCGCGCCCACTTCTTCACCAAAAACGACCATAATATTATACCGTTGTCCTATATTTAAAGTAATAAGGGGTCCTGTTACTGATTTATCAGCATGTAAATTACCATTATTACATACTAAATAACCGTTATCCCAATTAGGTTCAACAGCACCATCGGGTTCAGTGTATTCATTAAATGGTATTCTCTCTTCCGGCTCTAAACTATGATCCAGCAACTCTCCGTCGTTTGTATACTTCGCGTAGACGTCTTCTATAGACACATCACATGGATATATAAAAACCATTGATGAATCGTCAGACGCTGTTGTAAATTTAATTTTACAAAATGTAGTATCATTATAAAGATTTTCGGGTGCTCGAATAGGTGTGATAGTTCCATACCATCTATACGAATAATTTTCGTGCTGCCCCGCGATTGGCGTTGCGGAGTCATCCTCATGATTTATTGAAGTGACAATTTCTGATGAAGTTACGACCTTATCTTTAAACCATAATAAATCATCAGCATAATAGCCATCAGCAAAATATTCTTGTGTTAAACCGTTCCCAATTATCTTCGTGGGGAACGTTATTGCACTGCCGCTGATATATGTATCATACGCATTAGAGACGTCGTCAGGTGTCATTGTACCTTCGTAAATTCTTAGAGAGGATACCTCGCCGTTGAGGTAACCATTCTCCCGATTTTTACCAACATAACAAGATAAATCAGTAGGACTGGGCATAGAAATAGCAGCGTCTTCTATTTCTATTACTTTTACATCATTTAAGTATGTTAGCATTTTACCTTGCTCAATCACTAATATCCAGTGGTTCCATGTGTCGACGGGAATCGTGGAGTCTCCAAACCAATGACCGCCTGTGGACATTCCAACTGAGGACATTCCAACCCATAGTACTTTAGAATTTTCTGTGTTCCCTAAAATCAATTTTTCATCCCAGTCTGTAGCATTACCATATATAAATAGTGGCGAGTCGTAAGAGAATTCATCATGGTTCTTGGCCGTTATTTCAATAGTGGTTTTACTACACAAATTGAACTTTAATTCTAAATCTATATATCCTCCCCCATCCCCATTGCCCCCGGGTGTTGGTCGCGCGTCGTCGCTTTGTGGTGTCAATACAATTCCACTAGTCGTTCGATTTGGCATATCGGCATTGTCTCCATCTTTTTGTAGAGTAGCATTAATATTATTGACTGTATCTACAATAGTATTACTTTGAGCATTTCTAAAGTCCCAATTGTATAATAATATAACGCCTTCGTCTCCGCATCCGTCTCCAGTCAGCCCTTCGTTCAATGTATTAAACGTATCAGAAGTAGCGTCGCCGGCGCCCGTATCTGTATTATCATATGACATTTGTAATATAATAATATATAATAATTCTTCTATAATAATTATTCTATACGTTTTTATTTAGCCCAATCACAATTTACCGCTCGTCGTCGGTCTTATTAATCAAGGCGCCCAGCACACTTCGCTCAGGTGTCGCACTCTCCTTGATTGCTCTTTTTGTCGCTATACAACTATTAAAAACATTCCACACTTTTTGGTCTTTATCCCGGCATTTATAGTGTTTTCTATTAGGTTTACCCTTCTATTTGGAATATTTGCGAATAGTTTTCCAACAGTATATACATTTATTGGGGGGGACAGCAGTGGGCGACATATTTTCGCCTTTATTTTGACGAAAATCGCTAGAAAATTATATAAGATCGTTAATAAATGAAAATAATTACAGTTCTAAATGGAAAACGAGTAATACTATTATACATACCTATATAACATTTAATTTTTACTTAAACTTTAGAAATAATAAATATTTAATGTATATACTTATTTGGTTCAGTTTAATAATTGGAATAGTAGCAAATAACGTATCTAATTGGGATATAATAAAATCAAATACAAGTATTATGCGATTTCATTTATATTTTAATAATAAACCTCTTATCCGCGATATTTGTTCCTCTATTAAAGTTAATAATATTAATAGAAAAATCTCATTATGCGACGATATGATGTTTTTTAATTTAACAATTGATTCTGGTACACGGGGTGTTAATAATAAGCTTGGACATTATACCGAAACGTTAATACACTATAGCTCTAAACAAACTAAAATAATACCCTCTGTTGACTTTGTTATACAAAATTACGATTTACCTAACACAATGCTACTAATGTATTTAAAATTTGACTCACCTATAACGACTAATTGGGTAGCGCCTTTATATGACTCTCCAATTGGTTATAATATGATAGAACCGTTTATTTTAAATATTCCATTTGACAATGACTTTCAGTCCTCCTATGCGAGTGTTCCCTTTGGAAAATCTAAAGGATTTAGTTCATACGCAACTGCTATATATGAAACAAGCGCGGATACACCATCATCTGGTATTATTTTGGGATGTATCGAACATGATTTGTGGAAAACAGGAATAGAATATAATAATAATAAAATAAGTTCTATTATTGGATTAAATAGCCCCATTATAACAAGAGATTTATTACCACACGGATCTGTTAAGATTATTAATACTCCTATATTATCATTGGGTTTCTATAATAATTGGATGGATGGGATGGAAAATTACGCCGATTTTATTGAAAGTAAACACACCTTCCTTAAAAAAAACTATAATAAATCTGTATCAGGGTGGGATAGTTGGGGATTAATAGTAAACAATAAAGGTAGTCCTACTACTAATGAATTAATAGGCGCATCAGATACCTTATTAAAATTAAAAACAAACCATTTCGGAGATATCCAATATATATCAAGAGATGCTATATATGGGTTAAACGATAGTGCTACTAATTATTGGATCAACCATGTTAAACATAATAAACAAGAAGCAGGTTCATATGCTATACCCTTTATACTGTGGTCCACAACTCAATTAACAATTGATTGTGAGGGGAATACATGTTTAATAGGAGACGATAATTGTTGGTTAATAAATGATATAATAATCAAAGATCTAAATGGAAACCGAGTTATACCATTATCCCATCCTAAAGTAAGTGTCAGAGATCCAACTCATCCCCAGACAGCATGTTATTTAGAAAATCAAGTGAATACCTTTAAAAAACAAAATATAAGTATAATAAAATTAGATTTTATTAACTATGTAGCCGTTGAAGGCTATAGATATAATATGAGTGCTGCTCCGACAGGAATATCAGCATACAATTATGCTTTAAAAATGTTGTATACATTATGGGGTAAAAATATAATTATAAATTACGGTATAACTCTTCCGCTACCAATAGCTCCTGGGACATATATACGTAGACATGGTTGTGACCAAATGTTTGGGGGTGTGGAATATTCCATGAATCAGTATGCTGGTGGATGGTGGTTAAATAAATTTTATATTTTAAACCCTGATCTAGTTACATTTCAAGGCGACTTTTGGTTTTCCCCTAAATATAAAAAGGTAACTGAAATCTTTTCAATGGATTCGATTAGTAGAGTAGCAAAAGCAGTAGTATATGGCGGGTTTTTTCAAAACGGGGATGATTTATCAAATAAGACCAATATTAATATACTGCGTAAATTTTTAGGTAATACTAATATAAATAAAATGTGGGAGAAATCAAAATTAGGCACCAAAGGAAGTCATTTTAGAGCACTAAAATGGAAACCTTCTGTAGAATTAATTCCTTTACCTAAAACAATTATAGCCCCTAATATCTATTTTAGGAGTAACGTAGATGATATTGATATTGTTATATTCAATTATATACCCTTTAAAAAGTTGTTTAGTTTAAATCTAAATGAGGTAATTTATAATAGGACCAATATAAGGTGTATAAACATATGGAATAATAATAATATCCCAATAAATAATAATATAATCGATGTATATATAAATAAAACTAGCTCGGTTTTAATACAATGTACATATATCAACTAGTATATCAATTATATGGAATAAGGCTGAATTTTAAAACGACCCACCACGTTAATAACGATGAGTCTATTTACCACATATCTTCTTCTAGAGCTAACGCGTATTATACTAAATCATCGTCTATTGTATTATATTATATCAAATCTAACGGATTATAATGTTTATACATTATTAACTATATCGCGTAAAACCTTAAATTATTAATAGGATCCAGCTGTACGATAAAGTGGACCATGAAATGTAGCGAATTTGGTATTGTCATCGTAATAACCAAAATAATAAGAACCTCATAGTGTGTATAATGATAGCCATATAGTATGTATTTGTGATTAAAAGCAGTATTCAGTGGTTGACATATAATTAAAGATTGATATCAATTTAAATATTAAATTGATATTAAATATATTATGCCTTTATCGTTAGAAAAGGAAAAATATTGGGGGAATATTGAATATAAATTAAAATTTATAGACATGAATCCTGCTAAAATTGAAAAATATTCAACGCAACTAAAATTCCGAGTAATAGAAGGAGCAGGAGTTTCTATATATTATATAGGGGTGAGAGATAATGGTGCTATAGTTGGGCTAAAAGATAAAGACGTGTTGTATCATAAACAAATTATGAATGAAATGTGTTCAAAAATATCATGTAGTGTTCAAAATTTAAATACCTTTCCAGTGAAACATAATAAAGTTATATTAATATACGAGATTATCAGTAATTTTGATATATCAGACATCGCGATATTAATTGGATAAACACTATAGTTTCTTTATATTAGTTGGATAAATATTATAATATTAATATAAAAACATGTATATTACTATAAACAAATGATTGGTGTAGGAATTGTTTTCCCATCATACTATACAAAAAACGTGGTAGCTTTATTAATTGAGTGCTATAAAAGTCTTAATAATAGTTTAGATATCTTTATAGTAACTGATCCTGATGGCGTATTCATGGCTAAGTTAAAAAGCACATATAATATATTTTATATCATATATATTAAGGGGCGTAGAAAAGTAAAGACAGATAAAGACCTTATTGTATTAAATCGTCAATTATTTGCGGATATATCTGGTAAAAGAGCGCTCAATTTATCAAATTCTAATTTAGACGTACATTCATACCCTGGTCCCAAAGATAAGGTGATCAATATTGATTATGATATATATAGTGAGTTTTTTTCAGAATATAAAGATGCAGTGTTTCATTTGAATAAAATGTACACCATACCCATAAATAATACTTCCATACTTCCAACTAATTTAAAGACCATTTTATTTATACATAATCACGTGTCCCAATATAAGGAGGTTTATAATACACTTCTTCGTAAAACAGCTAACATCTCGCTCACGATACACTGTTATATTAAATCGCATTATGATTACATAATGTCCTGTTTACTAACTACGAATAAGCATAATTCTGTCTTTATAGAATACATATCTAACAATAAAACGAATGGGGTATTTGAGGATATTAATGAAAAAAAAATAAATTATTTAAAAAATAGTAGTATAGAACATATAATTTTTATCGATAATAACATTATCTTTAACGATACCTTAGTAAATATTAGTGATATTATTGATATGACTAAACCCGTCGTCTCTCCATTCCTCAACATTTATAATAAACCATTTTCAAACTTTTGGGTAGACCGGACCCCATATGGGTATTTTAAAAAAAGAGTGTGTGATGTAACCACCGGGTATAATATAAGTGTGTATGCAAATTATTTAATCTATATAAATAAGTCTTTAATATCTGTTAGCTTAAAAAAAGATAATATATATAGTAATGATACAGTAAATCTCCCCGTCGGTGATTTTGATATTGTGTTTTCCAATTTTTTATATAAACACTGTATTCCAATATATACGCGTAAATATACAAAGTCTATTGGATATTTAATAGAGTCTCCGATTATTAACGAAATACACGATGCGTTTATTGATATAAAAGATATTAATAATAACCGATATATGTGGGAGAAAAAATATTTACATTGTGATTTACGCGACTCACTGGGCAGTAGTAACAAACCAGATTACGTAGAAATTCCCCATTACATTTACAATATTAATTTTTTTACAGAAGCCTTTTGTGAAGCACTGATTCAAAAATGCGAACAATGTAATACATGGTCAAATGGCTCTGTGTTAGATACTAGATTACAGGGTGGTATTGAGATTGTTCCTACAATAGATATTCATTTAAATCAAATTGGTTTCCGGAAATTATGGGATACTATTTTGAATACCTATATCGCACCTACAATAAGTAAGTTTTATTTAAATTACTTAACTAAAGGAACTAATATTGTATTTGTAGTGAAGTATGATATGGAGGGTATGAAAGAATTAAGTGCTCATCACGACAGTTCTTCGTATAGCATTAATGTAGCATTAAATGATACCTACGATGGCGGCGGGACCCATTTTGTGATGCAAAATAAATCTATTATAAAACAAAAAAAAGGTAGCCTTACATTCCATCCCGGGAAATGCACACATTACCACAAGGGCTTACCTATTACAAGTGGAGTGAGGTATATATTGGTTGGTTTTATAGATTAAATTAACTTCGCATGCGCGGATGGCGATGAATCGTCATTATGATATATCTCTAATGTTAATAGTATAGAATTTTAAACGTCCAGGCCTTCAAAAGGTATAATGAATCGGTGGTGATAATATCGGGATACCTTCATCGTTAAAGTTTATTATATTTAATACTAAAATAGCATTTTCCTGTAAACCAAACTTTGAATAAATTTCTTCGAATATAGAATACAAGGGTAATCGGTCAGTTTTATTATAAATAATAAATTTTTTATAAATTAATAAGTCTGGTTGAATGTTATGAGTTTTAGATAATTCCTTAAGTAACGTAGTTAAAGTATTTATTTTATCGCGTTTTTTATTTATACGTATGGCGCTCCAGTTTGAAAAATGCGCAGGGATCGTTTTAATATTCACCCCATACTCAGTATGTAACATATTATTATAGACATTTTTAGGATGCGCGGCCGAAAATACAGTAAAGATATTTTCCGCTAAATTTATATTAATCTCGCTATACTTTACTTTTCTATAATTTAATTGTTTAATCAGATATTTAAGTATGTCAATTACGACAAATCCCGAAATAACACTAGTTGTTGAGGCTAGAGCTGGTATAATACGACCAGATATGAGTTTAATATCAATTTGTTCCGATTCCTGTATACTATATATTTTAGCGCGTAAATTAGTAAAATACATTAATATATTTAAATGTTCCTGGATATCTTTATCATACGTTGAATGATTAAGACTAACTTTGTTAGGATTAATACTTTTTAATGTATGTAGTAATACGTCAATACTATTTCTATCGGTAGATACCGATAATTTGTTATCTTTTTTATTAACGACGATATTTCTACCCATTACCTTCACGCTCATTTTTGTATCAAATAGCGCTTGTAGTGTGTCATAGTTATACTCTATAAAAGAGACCTTTTCGGTAAGCACCATATTAAATAATTCGCATAATTTATTAAAATAGTCGTTTTTTAATAAATTAGTATCATGTAATGTGGGTTTTATTTTATTTCCTGACCAGAATAAAGTGTTATCGCTTGTTTTCATATCCTCTGGAAAGGTCTTTAATAACTCACCGATAGGTGTATAATAGTAATATTTATATATCTCCAATCCATAGTTAATTATACTTTCCATGGTATAATTATTTATACAAGTCGTTATTAATACCAGATTATACAATCGTTCGTATAAAATAGTATTATTATCTATTTTTAAAATTTCAGCGATAAATGTCTCCTTATCACTACTAAATTTCCCATAATCCGCAAAAGATTGTGTAAATATTTTATCGAAAATATTCAAACTCCATTCAATACAATGGTTTATATTATTCGGAAAATTTCTGATCGTACACATTGGAATACTTTTGGTCGGTATATCAATTATTTCACTATACGTCGCGGTTTCATTTGGGATAATTACCTGTGTGTTTCCTTTATTACCCAATGTTCCTGATTCAAATAAAGGTTTATGATATAATACTGCTTTTCTATCTATATATTGTCTTGCTTCTATATTATCTAAAGCATTTATATATATGTCATTATCTTTCCAAAATGAAGTATTAAATATATGTTCGGTGGTATCGCATGCCTTTAACGCGCGTGCTTTAATATGCGTGTTAGGTGTATATAGTGCTAATTTTTCTTGAATTACCATTGATTTTAATTTATTAATATCCCCTGAATTAAATAAGAATTGTCTACTTAAATTAGACAGCTCAATCGTATCCATATCCGTAATGTGTAACAGCCCTTTTTTTGACGAACAAAATCCCATCATGCCTAAATTTTTGGATATTTCGCATCCTAATGCACCACAGCCTGTCATGGTAATCTTTTGTTTTTTTATAATTTTAATCAAGTTCTTATCAAATAGCTCATATATATCGTGAAATTGTTTATTTTTATGGACATATTTATTATTATTATCAAAAATACTGTAATCAAATACTATTTCCTGGCTTAATGGCTTATGTTTACCAGTTAATTTAATGACCTCGCTTGCTAATATCCCTCCTATTATCGAACATAATGGGTGAAATAATATTGTTTTATACTTGATACTATTTTTTCCAACGATAAACCCCATATATTCGGCGTATAATGTATCGTTTTTCTTAAATGATGTATTACAATTAATATAGTGATAATTTTTTAATTCAACAATTTTACGATGAGCTGAATGAGATACGGTGTATGTATCATTTACTTCTTCTAAAAATACATTAGAATTTTTTAATAGTTCCAATAGTTCAGGTGTCGTGGCAAGTGAAATTTTTAATTCTTTGTTATGGAGGTGCGTGCTCACTATATCCAATATTAATTTTTTATTCTTGTGTTTAAGTATTATTTGTTTAGAGACAAGATCAGTATTTGATGAAACGATAAGGTTAATTGTGTCATCGCTCACATTGACGCGTTCTATATACGATTTAACCCTGTTTTCATCATCTATCTTATATGACCACTTATTAAAATTGGTAAATATGTATCCTAAAAACCCATTATTAATTCCTAAAATGTATGGGATTTTAAATTCCATACATTTTTGTTCAATTGTGTAAAATGAGCGTATATTCGTTTGGATAACACAGTCTATCTCATTAGTTTCTATCAATACACTAACCTGTTCATCGCTTGATATTATTTTAACATTTACATTAGAGTTAAGAATATGTATTAAATTTTTACTAATACAGCTCAGGGGAGTCTTTTTAAAATTTTGATCTTTGCGGCAGATAATTCTGGAATAATGTTTATGTTTATCATATAGAGTATTATCGTATATGTATATGTGCCCGATACCCATTAATGCTAGTGATTTAATACACTCTTGTCCTATTATATCTGACCCTATTATAAGGATTTTTAAATTAAGGATTTTTTTCATATTATTCTTCCCTATAACATTTAATTGTCTTGAATAAAGGTCGTTCATCTGATACTTACTTTCAATTTCATAAAGTGAATTAATCAATTTTATTTAAATATTTATTTTAGTAATCTAATAATAACTATATGATGTGGATATAATAGTAGCAGAATAGCAGAATATTTATCGCAACCATATCTTTTATAATATAAAGTGTTTTTACATAAAGCATTTGTGTAATGTATATACATATGTCTATTACTATGCCTATTTTAGATTCAATAATAACAAATGATATTATTGAAATAAAAGAAGAAAATAAAAAAATACGCACTGAATTTTTACAAGTTAAAAACGACAATAAAAATTTACGCACGGAATTAAAAAAGATACAAACTATTATAAATAAAATGCCAAATACCCATCAATATAGTTCTAATAAAATGGAAGATACACGATATAATAAAATGCTAAACAAAATAAATATTATACATGAATTATATAATTCATTGTATAATGAACATAAAAAAATGATCAACTATTTTGATAAACGCCATATACCAAAAAATATAATACTTAATAAATTTATTGAATTAGATGATTCACTTGAATTAATTGAAAGTGCCCTGCAAAATTTAAATAAATAAATTTGATACTGAACGTTATTTTAATAATTAGATAAAATTATTAAAATGAATAGGAAGGGAATAACTAAAAATTTTATAGAACTACTAACTAAATTAAATAAAAAATTGAAAAAAAAGTTAACCAAAAAAAATATCACTTCTATATCAAATAATATAGAAAAGGCAATTTTTGAAAAAACGGTCGTTTTTTCAAAAACAAATGGCGTAGATCAATCCGATGACAATGCTAATTTTACCAGTATTTACGCAAATATAGCAATTGGTATATATACCAATTTAGATAGTAATTCGTATATAGGAAATAAACGATTATTTACCAGACTAGTTGAAAAAGAATTTACTGAAAAAGAACTAATTGATATGAAACACATACAATTATTCCCTGAAAGGTGGAAAACTTTAATTGATACAAAATCAAAACGAGATAGATATTTATTTGAAGTAAATGAAGAAATGGCAACAGACACATACACATGTGGTAGATGTTTTAAAAAACGGTGTACCTATTATCAATTACAGACCCGCTCGGCAGATGAACCGATGACCACTTTTGTCACGTGCTTGAATTGTGGAAAACGTTGGAGATGCTAACTAAATTATATCAGTACATTATTTAGAGTAGTATTAAATCTTGAAATTTCCAATCTTCAAATTCACCATTGGGGAAATACCTACGTATTATTAACGGTATTTTATGTTCTTTATATTCTAATAATGCTATTTTATACGAGTCAGTGATGTTTTTTGGAACATTTACTAATACAGGAGCACAATTTGAAATCATTTCGGCGCGTATTCCTAATAATTTTGCCTTTTCGAATTTTGTAATATATGGTATCGTTTTCTTTTCTTTTAAATAATAATTTTCATAACTTTCTTTAATAGGAACTATTATACTGTGTTTTAAATTGGAAATATCAGACACATTTGATAATATATCTTCATCGATAGAACTTTTGCATGTAGAATTTAAATCACTCATTGACATATAACTATATATATATTATATAAATAAAATAAATCTTATATTCAAATTTATTTTAATACTTTGAACATAATATTTAGATGCTGGGGGTTTATTTTAATAAAAAAACAAATTATTATTAGTAATAATATAAATTAAGGTATTCTTTGAAATTGTTATATTTTCAATATCAGCGAGTGTATTGCTAATAATAATACTATTTTTACATTTACAAAATTCATTACGATTATAATACATACAGCCTGTAAAATTAACTTTTTTTATAATATTGATAATATTCCCCACTTCGTTGGATTTTAACGCAGGGCACACTATGAAGTCATCCAGTCCAAGTAAAAATATATTAGCATTATAATTAAAAAATATTATTTGCTTTAGTACTTCTGTTAATTGTTTATAATGACTTTGCTTTACTTTATTTATTAAATTGGATTTAATATTTTTAAATATTTGTTTATTACTATCTAATAATTCAATATTAATCATATCATCCGGGTTTTTTAAAAAATTTCTACATATTTTAAAGACGGAACAGTTATGTAATAATTGTTTTTTATCCTTCTCCATAAATTCAAGACGTGCGTCGTATTGATTTCCATGAATTACTTTATCAAATAGAAACTCTATATATGTGCTATTTTTGACAATATTAAATAGAAACAATTTTGATAAATTTTCATCTGAACTGTAGTTAAATGTATTAATATCCCTAGCATCTTCCTCGTTTATTAATGAAATAATTAGGCAATTATTATTTATAATAAGTGATAGCTCGCATGAACTCATCTTTTCTAAATCACATTGCTGTATCACGTAATATTTAGCATACGAATAATTATCACATATACCAATATCAAATTCCTGGCATTTTACATAAAATTCACCATCTACGCAATTATTATGAAAACAAAGGTCATAATTTTTAGTATTATTTATTATATAATCTACTGGGAAATATATAAAGTTACTATAAGAAAATATAACATTATTATACATAAAAAACGTCCCATTATATTCTAGGGTATTATGACTCTTGTCTAAATTATTAACTATGAAATTATAATTTTTATATATATATGAATCTGCTTTCAATAAATAGTTATCTATTTTAAAATTTACATTAATTTGTCGGTTTATTACAAGATTAATGTTACTGTCTATATTAATACTAGTTAAAAACTGCGTCATTAAATTTACACAGTTTAATGACAATTTACATATTTTTTTATTTTTAATATAAAATAGACCTAAATCCCCATTAATATTATATATCCCTGATATTTTTTCAGACACATTCACCGTTATATTTTTTGAAAAGGCATGAAATTTTAAGTCACTATCTAATATTAAAAATTTTAGAATTTTAGAATCGTTATGGTCTTTTACTAATCCAGTTATATAATAGCCATTAAAATAAATAAAATTTCCCAATATTTCATAACTCATAATATTAATAGTAATAGTAGTATTTGTACATGTATGTGTATTTAATGAAATCAGTTCATTGTTAGAAGCCGTATAAAACCGCAACAAATTATTGTCATGATTGTAAACTAATAATTTATTATAATTTATTATACCCGCATTTCTATTAGTTATAGATATTTTCTTGCTATCATAATACCATAAATTGTCTAAATCAAATAGTAGATTAGAATCTAATTTAAAGTTTTTTGTATTTAATTCAACCACATTTTCAGTTATATTTGGATAATACTCATTAAGGTGTGTATTATCAAGGTTTTTGATAATTTTGATGTTATAAATATCATTAATAATAAATTTAGATACTTTATTTCTTAAAAAAATTACACACGAAATTAACATACTATCGTCGTCTATAATGTGTTGATTAAATAATTTATAGTTATTCAATGAGAAATTATCCAAATCAGTCGCCGTATAAAAAATACTCAAAATGTTTTTATAATACTCACTTGAGCATTCATTCAGTTTATTATTAATAATCAGTTCATATAATATACTGTACAGTAGTAAACAGTTATTATATGTTGTTAAACTATGTAATAGTATTTCAATATAATTTTTATATTTCATTTTTATTTTAATCAAATTTAGATAAAATCTTTCGATTTTATTATGATCTAGATTATTTTCTTGAAAATAATCTAGATATATTTCTATATTTTCAGTAGTAAGTCTGTTATATAAAAATTCGTAAATCATTTTCTGTATTGAATATACTTCTGGTTCATAATAATTATCTAAATAATTATCACTCGCGGTTATTACTAACGAGGTGTTAGAATAAGTTACCATATAGTTCTGTTTAATAATATTATTATTATAATCAACACTGCCTATGGTGTAAGGAATTATATAATTATTAATACGTAAAAATTGAATTAAATCAGTTTGTGTTTTTAGAGTATTAAGATTTATATTATTATAATTTATAGAACTGTCTAATATTATTATGTAGGTATCGTCATCGCTTTCATTATAAATATTTTTAATTAGCGTGGATACATTTATAGATTTATTAAAATCTACAGTATCATACGTTGATATAATTGTATCATTAAAAAAATTGTATATATTAACTTCGCAATCATTATCGTACTCTATAATTGAAATAATCTCATCTATATTATTATAGTTTTTTTTACATCTATATAAAACATTTATTGAAAATTTCATATTTAAGTATATTTAATACATACCTCTTCTTTAAATATTAAATATTATTAAATATTAAAAGAAGAGTTATGAATCAATATTAAATCATACGTGATGTTATTTATAGTTTTATTTTGCGATTATATTATATTTTATTATATTAATGAATAGCGCTACTTTTAATAAACGCCTACATAAATTAGAAAAAATATATGAAGTTCTTATTAAACACGGGTTGATTGATGATAGTGAAAAAATTGATTTACCAGAAATTTTAGAAAATCTATATTTTTTAAATTTATTAATTTTTAAGTCCTATAAAATTTTTAATTCAGACATGGATGAGTCAGAAAAAATTAGACAATTAAGCTTATTACAAACTCCTAATGGAAAACCCTTACTGGATGAAACTATGGCCAAAAAAGTATTTAACCTCTATTCTAAATCTCTATCTGCCACTATAGATAAAATTAAATTCAATCAAGAGTCTTTATTAAAAGAAGAAGAAGTTATACGTAATATACCAAATCATAAAGGTGGTTTTAATGAAGAAGTGTATAAAGATAATGAAATAGATAAATTTTTATTATCAATAAAAGGTAATAAAAAAATTGAAAATCAGGTGTTAAAATTAGCACACTCACTTAAATCTATAGCCGTAAATACAAACTTAACAACAAATGATGTTGCCGCTACTATTTCAGGTTTAAAATCAGGTGTAAAAAATGTAGTTCTAGTTGGACCGCGTATGGTATATAATACAGCTGAGTATATGTTTAATTGGGTTTTTTTCCCATTATATCAACTACAAGGACTACCTGTTATAGGATCATTAATGGATATACCTCTTGATATAATAGGTCTGATAATCGATAATTCTGATTTACTTATGGAATTTATGGGACCGCTGTTGCCAGTTGTTTTGGATTTAATTACAAAAGTAATTGGCTTAATACCTTTGGCAGGGAGTGTATCATCTGCCATTGGTATAGCATTAACTTTTGTGAAACCCTCGTTGACCTGGGTATTAACAGATGGTACCGATTTATTAGGTTTATTTTTAAATATACAGCGGAAAGAATGGGGATTAGCATATATCAGTTGTTTAGAAATTATACCGAATATGCCTGCCATTATGGATGCTGTATTAACTAATATGACTAAAACGAATAAATATTTATATAAAATACGCTATGTGACTGAAACAGTAGACGATATTACCGACTTAGGTATATCCATAACGAGTGAATTTCTACATAATCCTATGGGATTTTTACAACCCAAATTCTTATGGAAAAAAATCATATATCCCAATAAGAAAAAAATCCCAATATTAAAAAAAATCCCCTTTGATAAAATTAATAAGGTTCTCCCATACATATATATGGGCTATAATGTATTTAATACAGGAATACATGAATCACAGAAATTACTTAATAATTCTTTAGATAATAAATTACTATTAAAAGATAAACTTAATATAGAATCTCTCGGTTTAGCATCCAATGTAAAGGGGATCAAGGAGATTAAAAACATATCAAATACCCTCACTAAAAAATATGATCAAATAGAAAAAGGCTTATCGAAAACTAACAAGTAATATTAATATAAAGATAAATATTTTTTATATTAGTATTAATGCAAAGAATATTAAAGGAATTAACAATTATTAATAATAATTATACTACCTCAATTTATGATTTAATTCACGATTATGATTCAGAAACCTCTGCGAAACTTACTGAATTAGAAACTAAACAAACGACTTCTCTTAATGAATTAAATGAATTACCTATGTTATACAACGATATTTCAGAACAACATGATAAGCAAATTAAAGAGTATATATCTAAATTAGACTCTTTAGAAAAAAATAATATAGAATTAAAACAAGAATTAGAAAATTTTAACAATGTGTCATTGTTAAAAAAATTACATATTAAATTAGATAAATTAACTAATGAAAATAGTGTTTTAACACAAAAAATAAATAAATTAACTAATGAAAATAGTGTTTTAACGCAAAAAATAAAAACTACTAAAAAAACTACTAACGAAATCTGCCAAGAATTACTAAACGAACCTCTTAAAAAATATATTTCATTAGAAATAAAGTCGGACCATATCCCCGAGACACTATCAAACGATAACCAAATAATACCCGTAGATAACGTAAACACTAATGAAACAGAAGATAATAACGACGAAGTTAGTGATAATGCTGAAGATAGTGACGACGAAGAGGTGACTCTAAAAAAAATAAATAAACGCTATTATTATATCACAGAAACTGAACCGATTAAAGTATACAAGGCTCTCAAAATATCAAAAGGAAATTATGATATAGGAAAATATATGGGTATTTTTGTAAATGATAAAATAATTAAAAATAAAGAAAATAACTAAGAATCATTATTTACTAGTTGTATGAGAACATTTTCAGTATCACGAATCATTTGACAATCATTAATGCCTTTATTTCTAACATTTGAAAACCCTGGTATCTGATTTCCTAGAAATGGACAGCAACAATAAACATTTATTATACCATTTGCGGCTAATTTTCCAATATATCTATCATAATGCGTTTTTTTATCCCATTCCAATAATTTTCCATATACTTTTTTATTATATATACCAAATATTAATCCTGAAAAATCTTCAATTTTAAATAGATTTTTTGTAATTTTAACACATTTTTGATTATTTAAAAATTTTGAAGGAACTCCTAATAAAACGTCCCATTCACTCGGTAAGTCATTCATAGCTAGTTCTAATAAATCTAATACATTATCTTTAAGAGATATGTCATCCTCGATTATAATAATATTATTTAAGTTCTGCGCCATCGCTGTTTTAATACATTTTTGGTGTGATAAACCAGCGCCTATCATTCCATTATTATTATGAATACCTTCTATAATTTCTAAATCAATCTTTGTGCTTATACTGTCTATATGATTATTAATATACGATAATCTATCCGTTCTCTGTTTTAAATTTATACAGAACATTTTTACCATTAGATTTATAATTATAAGTAATTATATTTATATTTAAATAGTTTATGTAAAGAATTTTAAATAAAGAATTTAATTTATATTAATTTATATTTATATATTATATAAAATGTTCGCAGGTAAAAATCATATTCACGCAATTGCTACAGTAGTAGGTACAATGGGTGGTTTTCAAGCTCAACCCGAATGGTTCAAAAATTTAGCCAAACAACCTATTTTCCAAATATTATTATCCGCAGTATTAGTCTACCAGGGAGGTGGTGCCCTTGATATTGGATACTCCATCGCAATCGCGATTGGTTTCTACATATTAATGAATATATCGTCTTCATTAAAAATTGCCCCCGCCGCCGCCCCTGTAGAAAAAGCACCAGCTGCTACAGAAGAAGCCGCCACAGAGGAAGAAGCCGCCGCAGATAAAGAAGCCGAGGAATTTTCCAACTTTTATAAATACCGCAGATAAGTTTTAAATTAAATTTATTTTAAATTATTAATTAAAATAACCTGGATTACAAATACCGAACATCGTCGGCGATGATTATTGTTATTATTATGAGAATTTCATTATAATAAGAATCCATTATAAAATCTATACCCTAAATTATATAAAATTTGAAATCAATTAATATAAATAAGCTCTAAGGTTACACTACAATGCTTAATAATTATGATAATTGGGGGAGTTGTGTAATTAGGCTCTTTATAAGATATAGGAGCAGCTCCGTCTAATATACAAGACAGTTATACAACTATAAACCTACTATACATCGTGTTATTAATTAATTCGCGAATTTAATATTTATTTTTTTCTAATTAATATTAAATTAATTAGAAAAATTTTTGCTTTATATTATAATGAATAATATAAAATTAAACGAGTATTATGCATCTATAAAAAAATTAAAAATAACATTACAGAACACTAATAAGTTATATAAAGCGTTTATAATATCGTATACTACTAAATTAAATAATAGTGCTATTCAGATTAAAAATAGAACGTATACTACATTTAATTTAGATTTAATAAATATGGAACTACAATTTTACTTATTTGATAAAAATTTTTGTATTAAAAAAAATAAACTGATAATGAATATAATTTTTTCTAATTTTTATTATTTTTACCAGTTTATTACAAAATCGTATAAACACGTATTCGATTTTAACCCATTGGATCGCGTATTCCAAACACTACCTAAATATGACGCCCTGAACCTATTTAAAGTATTCACGACTGAAAATATTATTAATTTATCTATAATTATTAATAATATATTAAGTTTTTTGAATAATAAAATAAATTCAACAAAAATTATTCAACTTGATAGAAAAAATTATGAGAGCATAGCTGTATATTTATTAGAAAATCTATTAAATATTACTACCGTAAATAATATTTATTTAGAACATTTTAATAAAGAATTAGAATTAAAAATTTATGCGACTACTTAAATTTAATATCTACATATAGTCTTCTTCACTTGATTCATAATCATTAAATATATTCATATCAATTGAACTTAGTTTATCAATATATGGATTAAAAAACTCATATAGTTCATTAATATTCGTAAGTTGGATAATAGGTGTATAGGTACCATTTTCAATAAAATAATCACTTAGTGTTTCAAAAAGAGGGTTATCAATAGTATCACTATATAACATATCCGGTCTATATACATATTCTTTCTTACATCTCTCTTGTTTCATATCCTTAAATTTCACATCATTTGTATTTATCTCTGTATGTGAAACTTTTTTCGCAACAGGTTTTTTATTAGCAATATGAACCCAATTCATTATTATTAAGAAGGTTTATCAATACTATATTATTATATTTTACCTTTATATGTAAAATATATTACATTTATATAAATATATATAAATATGATTGAATATGTTTCATAACATCATTATGTAAATATAAAATGAATATCTATACAATATCCGCGGTAAATGTACTTCCAGATAAATGTATTATTAAAAAACCGATTAAAGCTCAAAAAGATATACCATCGCACTTCTTAAATATAATTCCTATATTTGATTATAAACTATTAAAAAAATATATAAAAGGTAAAACATATTTAATTATGACTAAAATATTATGTGTTAATTATAACTCTACTAATTTATTTAAAATTGATATTTCCCCACCCTTTAAGTTTAAGAAAACTATTAAAGAATTAGTTACAAAAAAATGGGGGTTCACTGATGATAATATACTTAAAATCAAACATATTAAAAATATTGATAATATACATAATTATTTGTTGATATTAAAACCTAATATATATTCTTCATTCCCTTCGTGTATTAGTAATGGACAAAAGGATATATATAAATGGCGTAGTTTATATAGTAGTCACTTACTACATTCAAATAAATATAAACGGAGTAGAATTTTTAAAAACATTTCTGAAAATACCGACCCAACTAAATTTTATATTGCTAATACAGATAATTATATCACTTTAAATGATATATATCATTCTTATAGTTTAAGTTTTCCAAACATATGATAAATATCTTTTATTATAATATACAACTATTATAATGAATAATACACAGATAGTTAACACAAGCATGATAAACAGGCGAAATTCACAAAATACACGCATAGTTAATACCAGATTCTTTATTGACAATAATATAAATAAAACCGCATTAATTAATACTAAGACATTTGTTAGTAAGCCACAGTTGTCTTCCAGAATTAAAGTCATACGTGGAAAACATTTAATTAATGACACTAATAATATAAGAGAAAATACTAAATTAAAAATATACTCATCTTTGAATAAGAAAAAGAATAATATATATATTAAAAACAAAATAGATGAAGGTAGTTATAACTCTATTTATAAATTCAGTAATTCAATGAGCGGGGATATAAACACACATAAAATTATTAGAATTTCAGATAAAATCACCGATAGTGCAAATATGGTCCGTGAGCGAAAAGGTATTGAAAAACAGTATAAATTTAGCAAAACATGTAAAAATATTGGGTCTATTTTAGATTATGGTAATATTAGTTTAAAACATAACATACTGTTAGATTATTCTATAATGCCTCATTATAATATTAGTTTAAAAACCTTTTTAGATAGAAAACCTAACTATATAAATTTAATTCCTGTTCTAAAATTTATGGAAAAATTATTAAAGACAATATATTTTATTCATAGTAAGGGGTATGCTCATTTAGATTTAAAACCAAGTAATATTTTACTGACAAATACCGTTGATTTTGAAAACCCTATTAAAAGAATTGATTTTGTAATAATAGATTTTGGCGCCACAAAAAAATTCATGAATGATAAATCAAAATTAATAAAAAAACAAATGGCTTCTGCTGCCTTTTCACCGCCTGAATTATTAAAAAGATATTTTGGTAAAAAAAGTGATATATGGTCTTTCGGCATTATATCGTATTTAATGTTAGTTCGTATGTTTTTTTTTGAAGCAAATGCTAATAAAATATTTTTAGATACAGATAAACTTAGACTTGCTAATAAAATAAAACACCACATATCAATTCTTAAAAAAACTATAAAGCCATGTGGTATGAATTCGAAAACCTTTTCTAAATATTTAAAACCTTTTAAACATTCGGATATTACTCAATTAATACTTTTTTTTGATAAAATATTCAATGTTTCTTATAAAAAAAGAGCCAATACAGAAGAATTATTAGCGGATTCATTATTCACGTTAATTTAAGCTATAATTAAACACATCATAGATTAGCGTATAGATTAAAGATTAAATAAGTAACACATTTTTATTTAATAATTTTTTTTTTGTTCCAACATTACCACCCCCTGAATTAAATAATACATCATAGCTATTTTCGTCAGAAGATTTATTTATATTAAATATAATAGCCCTCTGCCATTGTTTATTTGAACGTTGTATATAAATTTTTCGGCCCACTTTGGGTCTTATCCATTCTTTATTATAAATTTTAGAATTGACTTGTTCTTGAGAATATTGTTTCGAAGATAATAATTTACTATTATTATACAGATCATTTATTGATAATTGGGGGAGAGGTTCA
>TARA_B110000208_G_scaffold11933_1_pt1 | contig 22229 bp, 24 predicted proteins | sample TARA_B110000208 | Tara Oceans TARA_B110000208 (sample SAMEA4397426) | marine metagenome | biome: Polar Biome; feature: [SRF] surface water layer (ENVO:00010504); material: water (ENVO:00002006), including particulate matter (ENVO:01000060) such as... | depth 5 m
AAGATTATATCAACACTTGGCACAATGGTAACATCAGCGAGTTTGCTAGATTTTACAGCGTCAAACCAAATCAGGCGCAGCGTTGGATTGACCGAGGTTGTAAAATTGAGCATGATAAAGTTTGGTGTCCAGTTACAAAACATAAAAAAGGTGATTTATGATTAAAATTATTAGAGCTATAAAGTCTAAACCACATTGGCTGGTAGCCTTGGTTTTATTTTGTTTATTCGCTGTCGAAATGTCGGTATGGAGGTATTAAAATGTTAGATGCAATTAGACGGATATATGGCGCGCCATCAATCAACTTGTATATTGAAAGTGACGAGGAACAACCTTGGTCTAGATATTCATTATCAGTAAAAAAGGAAGCGTTAAGTATGTATGCTAGACTTGGTAGCTTCCCGGAAGTCGAAAAAGCTATGGGTGTAAGCCGAAGTACTGTTAGGTTGTGGCATAAAAAATATAACTCAAGAGGTACATTAAATAACGTAGATGACCTTTATTCAAAATCTGTACCAAGAGTTGCGAATACAAGGGGTCGAAATGAAATTAGTGCTGTTGATAGGCAAAAACATTTAGTGGAAGTTGTATTTAATAACCCTATGAATACAGAGGCGCTGGTAGATGTATTGAATGTCACCGCAGCAACGGTTAGAAGGGACGTTATAGCACTTTTAAAGCAAAAGCGTATAGTTGATCTAAGTGAGAATCCAAAGGCGCGTATTGTCGTTTCAAGGTAAGGGGAATAAAATGTTTTTAATAGAGTATGATACAGGTGTTTATATTAATGCTGAAGAAATAACTTGGATGGACGTTAGTAGGAGTATGGTTTTATTTAGAATAAGTAGTGATCATGAAAGGTTTGAAGTTGGCGAGGATTATAATGAGCATTTTTTAAAGCAACTAAAGCACCTTGACCGTAATAAACACGCTGAATTAAATAAGACTTTATAAACAAAAAGGCCGCTTATTATAGCGGCCTTTCTTATTTAGTATGGTGCCCAGCGTTGGTGCCGTTCCCTTTCAAACTCCTGCTTACAATGTGCCTCTTGCCAAAAGAAAAGCATATTGATTGCTTTCTCTATATAGTTCCAATTCTTTAACTTTAACACTTGTGAACAATAATGCGTCCGAGCTGAAAAAGTATAAAACCTTGACCCACCTGTAAGAGTGTTTAGTATGTGGCTTAACATTGATAAGTTTGTAAATATGTAATTCTTCATTATACTCCTTTAACCCCTAACGACACCGAGTCAAAGCTATTAAGGATTTGAACCGCATTAAAAAGGTAAATTGTACGTAGTTATTACCTCGTTAATTTTTATCCGGCGATCTTCAGTCCAAAAGCTTTTATTACTCATAATATTTAAATGCTCAATATTACGAGTAAGAATTTCCCGGTTAGTTTCACCACCCATCAGTACCGCTATACTATCTAAACAAGCCTTATAGTGCCGATTAATTTCATCTGCCGTAATTGCTTTTGTAATCATTTTTCTAACTCCTTTATGCGTTTAGTTAAATCTTTAATCGCTTGTACCATTATGGGTAGTAGATTACTATAATTAGCTTCAAGCTTGTCAAGATTATCTGTCATTACTAGGTCTAATTTATCGTTTTCACCCCGGCATGCCTCTAATAATTCTTGAGCTATAAAACCTATTCTAGTAGAGCCATCTTTAACATTACCTTCTCGTGTTTGCCATTTATACTGCCTAGGCTGTATAGTGTTGATAAAATCTAAACCATAAGGTGAATCAATAATATCAGTTTTATCACGAGCATCTGACAAGGATGATATAGCTGTAACATTACAGCGTAAGCTTGTTACATTGGTATCGCCAAGAGTGACCTGTCCTATTGCAGTTGACGAGGAAGATATTGCATTAAAACCTAATCCTGTGTTAAATCCACCTGTCGATGTCGTACTTAAAGAGCCATAACCCAAAGAACTATTACCAGAAGATACATTAAGGTTTAAAGCTGCTCCGCCAATAGCTGTATTATAACCACCTGTTGTATTAAGTTTTAACGCAAGATTACCAGTTGCTGTGTTATAACTACCTGTTGTATTGCTATACAAAGCCTCATTACCAGTTGCTGCGTTATTGCTACCTGTTGTATTACTATATAAAGCCTCATTACCTATTGCTGTATTGTCATAACCTATAACATTAAGACCTAACGCAAAGTAACCTACAGAGGTGTTTCTAGCACCAAAAGTGTTAGCAAATAAAGATGCCCTGCCAAAAGCTGTGTTTTCACTACCAGTAGTGTTTGACTGTAAAGCACCCGAACCTGCGGCTGTGTTTTCATTACCCACGCTATTGCTACGTAAAGCATTATACCCAAAAGCTGAGTTACTAGTTCCTGTGGTGTTAACCTCTAAAGAACTTCTACCAGTAGCCGAGTTACTAGCTCCTGTGGTGTTATTTCTTAAAGATGAGTAACCAACTGCTACGTTACTATCCCCCGTCACGTTAGCTTGTAATGTATAATTACCGTAACCTGAGTTAAATCCACCTGTGGTAGTGTTATACATAGAAGAAAGACCTGCTCCTACATTATTTGACGATGTAGTGCTACTACGTAAGGCATAATTACCAATAGCCAAGTTAGAACTGCCGCTAGTGTTGTCAAACAAAGCCTCTCTACCCAAAGCTATGTTATTACTACCTGTGGTGTTAACAGATAATGCGTCTATACCTACCACTGTGTTTGTGCTTGTAAGTGAATTACCCCTTCCTATACTAATACCATCTACAGTAATGCCACCTGTAAATTGTGGACTTATTAACGGAGCGTATAAATCAGTATTTATTAAATCTGCAGCACCAGTAATAGAGTCAGCCAATCTTAGAGCGTTTGAAGTATCATTAGCTTCGGCCTCAGCTTCGGTGGGGAATAACCACAGGTCATACGTACCATTCACATATGGTATTATCAACGCATTACCAGCAGATACAAGGAAACCGTCCACATTCACTTCTGACTTAGAAATAAAGGTAGATAGTGTTGAGTCTGTGGCCATTACGATTGGTGTAGTGGTTCCCGGCGCATAAGCCTTGAGCCAATAGTTTTTGTAATCTCTATAGTTTGCTGCTGTAAAAGCTATCGGTGAATAAGCCATGTTATTTTTTCCCTTGTTTGCTTTCTTTTAAGTAATCTCTCATGGCTTGAATAGCCTTATCGTCATCAACTCTTTTTAATTTCCTCATTGCGGCACCTACGGTTTTCAAACCTAGATCAACCGCACCTGTTGGCAAGCTACCCATATTCACAGAACCCGCTGATTGCGTGATGCCTTGCATAGATGCGTCAGCGTATGCGCCAAGCCTCTTATCCAATCCAATAGCAAAAAAAGCTTGTTTTATAGCATCACTACTCAAGTTTGCGCCCAAGTCATTTGATGTTTTGTATATACCTTTTACAGCCTCAGCTAAATCCTGACCGTTAGCGTAGTTAGTTAATATCTTCCTAACTTGCAACCCTGCGTTTTTGGTATTCACGCCATCCCAGTCAACTCGCGCATTTGCAGGTACGTTTTCATTGAATTTATTTAACGGCTCTATAACTTGTCTAAAGTCATCGTTAGCGGTCTTATAATCGCTTGAGGCGCCCCTCAGTGACTCGTTAATATCGCGCCTTAAATCATTTAATAATAATTCAGCCTTTGGCACTAGGCCACCTTCTGATTTTTTAGCTGTGGTTATTTGTGATGGTAAATTCTGCTTAACAGTGTGTAAATTAAATCCATCTAAACCAAAGTCAAGCTCTGTTAGTCTTTTCATTTGATTTCTAAGTAACTTTTCAGACTGTGGCGAACCAAAGTAAGGTGAGTTTCTAAAATCAATGTTTCTGTACTGCCTAACATTTGTTACAGGTCTACCATTATTTATAACAACACCATCATCAATCAACTTACCTATAAAGCTATCAACCGCGGGCGCATAATCTACATCAACACCCCTTAAGTCTTGTGCTGCCTTACCAACTCTACGTCCTGCATCTTTCTTTTTATCTAGCAAGAAAGACACACCCTCACTTATAGATTGGCCAGACTCAAATATAGGTCTACTGTCAGACTTTAGCGCCATGTTATCCCTTGCGTCATCATATATTTTTAGCATCCGCTCCATCACGGTAACATCACCTTTACTTGACGCTTGGATTAATCCCAATAAACTTTGGTCCCACTCCTGACCAATGGCGCTTTTAAATGATTTTTTCTTGTCTAAAGTAGGCATTTCTCGTGCCATCTTTATTGCAAAATCCCTGTCACTACCAAGTTTTTCAGCAAGAATTGTTACTTCCGCCTTTGTTGGTTCATGCCAGCCATCTCTGTTTTTTAATTTATACTCGGCAAGCTTTCTACTAGAATCACCCTTTTGTATTTCATCTATAATCTCAAGGTCTTTCTTTGCCTTATTTAACTGGCCTTTATTAATAACGCCTTTAGTGGCAAAAAACGCAGCAGCAATATCGCCAGACGATTTTACTAATGCTGCCATGATTGGGCTTTCGTATGCCTTGTAATTTAATTCTGCAAAATGCTCTGCCATACCCTTTTTTTCTATATTAGCTAATACAGCTTTTGCCTCGTCAATATCTTGAGTTTCAATCAACTCAGCAATCGCACCCCAACCAGCAGGAATCTTTCTACTGTAAAGTAAAGCCTCTTGTAATAGCGCTGTTGACTTTATCCCCGCCTCTGTTTGTGGCGCAAAAAAACTACCAATTGTTTGCTGTGTTTTTTGTCCTTCTTTTAGCGCCTCCTCCCATCCAGAAAAAGGCGCCCTACCTAGCATCTCAAGACCACCAACAGCAGCAGCAACCGTACTACCAAGCATTTGAGTTGCCGGGCCAGCAAAAGTATCAATAATAGGATCTAGAGGACCATCACTAGTTAAGCCCTCTGCAAGTTGCATTTCTGGCTCTTGCGGTGCTAACTGCTCTTGCTGTGCCTGTTGCTGTAAAGGCTCGCCTGTGTTTAGATCAATAACCCCACCAATACTTTCAACTGGTGTTGGTTCAAATCCAGCAGGGACAACGGGCTTTTGTGTTGTCTCCTCGCCTGTGGTTAGGTCTATTATAGCCATTATTTACCGCCAATTGATTTTAGCTTTTTAATTGTATCTTCTATACTCAAATGATGAGCTACCGCTGTGTCTTGAAGTGATTGCAAAGTATACGTTTTTTTATTATCCCCAGTACCAAATGAAATAGGCTCGTTCATATCAAAACTATATTTATCGGAGCTGTGTCCGTTATCAACCCACTTATCAAACTGTTGTGCTTGCTTATCAGAAAACCATGATGCCCTAAGTAGTGATGCCGTCCTTGCTTGGTTGGCAAACGCACCGTCACCTAGTGAACCCGCGATATCCTCAGTAACCCTAAACTCGAAGTCTGTTGTTGGCCCTTTAAACTTCTGTAGCTCATCCAATGCTAGATTTTTATAAGCCGAAGATAGTGCCGCCTCATCCTTAACATCAATGCCGGGGAATATTTTTGCAAGCCCTAGTAAAACTCGACCACCAATACCTTGTGTGGCACCTTTTGATAGCTTTTGTACTTCACGTAGTTTACGTGCAGAATTCTTAGCCTGTCTTCTTTGTGTTGAGTATTCTTGTTTTAATGTTGACGTTCTACCCTCTGCCAATTCCATTCGCTTTTCTTGTGTTGCAAATTCAAGTTCTCTTTGTGCTATTTGCTGAGGGGTTTCTTGGAATGAACCCTCAACAGGAATCCTATTAGTCTTACCTGTGTTAGCGTCAAATGTCTCTATAAACCTTTGACCTGTTTTAGCGTCAGTTACAGGTGCGTAAGACTTTGTTGAAACACCTCTTTGGCCCGGCTTAGCACCAAATAAGCCACGATTTGCAGCAATGCTTTGTGTTGTATTGATAGACTCAGATATTCCCGCTAAGTTGCCTTGCTGGGCCATAGCTAAGGCTTCAAGTGTTTGTGTTTTGTCAGCGTTTGGTGGTAATGACCCTAGTCTAGTGGTTAAGCTTTCTATAACCCTTGCTGGATCGTTTGCCGCCAATGCTGGCTTTAATGTTTCACCATATTCAGCAATACTTAAAATATTAGCATTTTCTTTATTTAACGCTATATTCTGTGAGTTAATTTCTAAATTCTGCTGAGCTTGTTGCACCAGCATTGGGTTCATCAAATCAGCTTGCAACATCTGCTGCCGATTTTGCACCATGCCTTGCTGTCTCATATTACGAACTTGAGCATTATTTAAGGCATTCTCAAATATATTTATGGCATTTGTAGTAGTGTCTGGCGTCTTAATTGCCAGTGATATTCTAGGGTCGATAGCCATTGTTAAGTGCCTCCGGGGTACGTGCCCCAAGCTGTTGAGTTAAATACTGGTTGTGATGATAAATTTAAACTAGAACCAAACCCGCCACCGCCCGGCATACTTGGGGGAGGAGTGGCGCCACCAAATGATGGCATACCAGCAAATGCGCCAGCCACTTGAGCACCAAGATTTAGCGCGGCACCAGCTCCAGCTTGCTTAGCGTTAGCATAACCAACAAGGCCAGCCGCTTGTGCTGCTGCCGCGCTACCTAGTAAGTTCCCCACATTAGCTTGATTGCCCGCCGCTAAGTTAGCTTGATTTATTGCTGTATTACCGAATACGTCAGCACGCTGGCCGCCTAACGTGTTAGTTATGTTAGCTTGGTTAGCTGCTGTATTCTGACCTATACTGGCCTGTTGGTTTGCTGCATTCTGACCCATCGTTAACTGGTTTTGAATGGCGTTCTGTTGTTGAGCGATTAGTGGTGAAGCTGTTAATAGTGCATTCTGGTTTAACTGCTGCAATGTATCACCAGCAGATAAACGACCTCTTGCCGCTGCCATTTGATTTGTTTGCGTATTAGCGTTATCTAATCCCATTTGAAATAATGGATTGTTTTGTAGGAAGTCAAACTGAGCATTAGGGTCAGTTAAGAATCCAGCCTGTTCAACACCTTGTTGGCCTAGTTGTGCAAACGGGTCAAATAAGCCACTAGCCGCCTGTCCTGCTTGGCCTAGTATGTTATTAGCGCCATAAGCGCCTGAGCGCAACTCTGCTAATTGATTGGTTTGAGCGCCTTGTAATCTAGCTTGGTTTTCTTGGCCAACAATACCAGCCTGTACTGCGTTCTCTGTTGCTTGCTCTGATTGTAACTCACCAGCATTAACAGCCGCTTTTGCAGCATCTTTACCAGTAAGTTGTCTTATGAATCCCATTTTGTGTACTCCAATACATTTACATTATAAGTTTTACCGTTTTTTATATAGTCGTTTTCTTTTATGTCAATAACCCTAAAGTCATTTAACAGAGCAAAATCTAAAACGTTTTTATATAAGTCTGGTATCTCTGCGTAAAGTGGTAGAGTGCCTCTAAAATGCAAGACTTGTTCTCCAAATTTTATTGCATGTTCTTTTCTGTGCCTTGGTAGTACCTGTACATGACAGGCATTACCGTCTAAATATTTGTGATAAACCATTAACCCGATTATCTCACCGTTAACATATCCACCAATATATAAATACTCATCTGATATAGGTGGCTCAAACTCACTTAGTGAAGGGCTGTTATCATCACTTATTGTATCATAAATAGCTGGATTGCATAATACCGCTTTTATATCACTGTTATTACGTGTCTCTTTAAGTATCACGGTGCTGTTATAGTTGCGGTTATATTAACGTTAACAGAGTTATTAGCGCTTGCTTTGGCTTGTATTACCCCGCCTGTAACTAGTGCTTGACCTATTATAGCAGGTGCTAAACTGTAACTTTGAGACCTTAAATTCTCATCGGTTATCACCTCGTTCAGTTCATTTGGCACGCCAGATTGAACTAGCCTAACACTAAAGGTCTGGCTAGTTGTGGTGTAGTTATTCAAAACAACAGCGTCAATACCGATTGTTTCGGCAGTAGATGGCACGGTGTACAAGGTAGACCATGCTGTAGTTAATCCAAAATTAAATACGATAGGCTGTAATGGTTTTGTTGACATTTTATTTACTCCTGTAACTCTGAACCTTTGGCCAGAAATTTGACTGATATATTACCCTGTGCGGTATTACTCATCTAAATCTCACTCCAATCAGTACCATCAAATATTAGGTGCATACTGTAATTTAATGAACTGATTGTCTTATTTGTAAAGCCATCTATTGTGCCAATAACCTCAACGCTTACGCCGCGCCTTTTTATATGCACCTCATCAGCCTCAATAGCTTGTGGATCTAATGTTATACTTATAGGCACTGTATTTTTACAAATGATAACTTGATAGTCCTTTGTTGTTAAGCTATTGATTGTATTAACTATTTCAAACTGCCTTAATTCTAATGAGTTTATTCTTGCTGTGTTTCTGTTAACCCTGCTTGATGTGCTTGTTATGTTGTTTTTTGAATTTTCAATCTGATCAATATTACCTCCTGTTCTTTGCCATAGTTGAAAAAGTATGACATCTCTATTTCTTTCGTAATCGCGCCACTCCCTATCCTCCAAGATAATTCTTGGCATCCTTAGCGCTGGTGGTGGATTGACATTAGCCATTACTTACCAGCCAAGCGCAAATCAATGGTGGCCGAGTAAATAGAATAATTAACAGGGTCAGTTGTTGACAACCTAAAAATCCTATCGTAAAAAGAACCCAAGTTAAACCACTCTACCTGTAAAGTAAATTGACCTAACCGACCAACTTTTGGCCATGAACCTCCGCTCCAAGTGTTACCACCATCATCAGAATACTCGACCATAATTCTAGGGTTATCACCTTGACCAGCCATCAAACCAACACCTGACTCCATGATAAACTTAATACATGACATCTGTACTCTTTTACCTTTTGAGTTCAGTAAATCGCCATTTATAGACTGTGTAACCCTGACTCGTTGGATTGGCTCGCTGTTATTTGTAAAAGTATTTAGATCTAACGTATAAAAATTACCATTATCTATATCAGCAACTATATTCTTGCCATACGCACTAATTACTGAGGTTCCTTGATATATTTTGGAATCTAACGGGCTGCTTACGCCGCTTGATAACTCAAACCAACCTTGCTCCCCTAAACTCTCATTAACAATAAAAGTTTTCTTGCCTATTGGAAAAGTTATCATATAGAAGTTTTTTCCTTCTAATGTAAAGGTACTACCAATGGCATCACTTACATCAGAGTAGCTTTGTAATTCGTTTGATATTGCGTCTGTACTAATTTTTTGGTGCGTTCCTGAAGATGCTCTGTATATAGCATAATCATCACCAAGCCAATAAAATGCTTCATCAGTTTCCGCTATTGAGTTTATGGCCGATAAACCAACGTTAAATACCCTGCCTTGTAGTTTTTGAATTGGCGGCGTTCCCACCCCTGAGTTATACCAACCCACTATTGACCTAACGCCGCAGCGATAAATAATTTCATCAAACACAAAGTCACGAACAAGATCGTCAGGTAAAGTTTCCTCACCAATAATATTTAAACCACTTGCTTCCGCCCCATTACCAACGTTTGAAACAGTAGAAAATCTATCAAACGTATAAATAAACTGATTATTTAAAAAATCAACAGACTTCGCACCAGTGATATTGGGGTTAGTGACCTCGGTAACTATGTTAGTGTCGGTTGAGTATTGCCACACCTTTAAATCTGCAACAATAAACATATTTATGCCATCATCTTTTATTATTGCTCTTTCTTTTCCGGGGATGCTTCCGAGTAAAGTCTGTACGCCATCCTTGTCTATTTTATAAAGAGATTCATCTTTAACTTGATATAAAATCTCAGCCATACGATGGAACCCTCGATCTTGACCAGTTGAACCTCCTAAAAACTTTAAGCCCGGAAATGGTAGTAGAACATAATTCTCCTTTCCTTGTTCATTAAACTGTTGATACCAGTTTTGTGTTTTTTGGCTTGATAGTGGTCTTGACCTACTTTGATAGGAAGGTCCAGTTACATTTACAGGTATAGTTTGAAACGTCATACAATCATACCTCGATCTAGTGACATTGACATTGCAGGACCAAATCGACCTTTCTTATCTGCCTTGTTAGCGCCTTTGATTGCGCCAATAAATAACTGGATGTATTTTGCAACCTGCTGATCGTCTTGAGCGTATATGAACACCTGAGTCAACGCACCATATAAATAAATAGACGGGTGCTTAGTTAGTATCTCATTTGTTTGGTTTGATGATGTTAACGGGTTAGCCTTTTTAAAGAACTGTATCTCTATCGTGTACTCTGAATCAGGCGTTCTATCTAACTGTATTTTATCACCTACAATGGTAAAAAACTGTGGTCTACCAGTAAAGGGATGATTTAACATTTGCTCAGGTGCTTGGAATCTTAACTCACCACCGCCATCATTTGTTAACAACCTAATACTACGTGCTGACTCAAAGCCAGTAGGTAATGTTAGTAAGCGGCCAGTAGTTAATACTGTGGTTATTGTCTCCATGCTGCGAACGTTTAATATCTCTGTTTCGTTTGCGTACATGGAATTTTCAGTGAGTGCTATGAAGTCGGCCATCTTGGTGCCCAAATCTTCACGGTGAGACCAGTCAGTGACCTGCTTAACTAGCTCATCAAAATTTGTTAATGCCATTAGATTCGCCCCTGCTTTGTTCTAAGCTTTGACCACTCACTAGAGTTAATCTTTGCTATTAAGAATGTTTTGTTGTCGTTATGTAATGGGTTACAGTTATGTAAGCCTTTCGCTTTTAATTCTTCACGCCACATATCAACAACAATTAACGGTATAGAGGCAACTTTGTGCATGTCACCAGCCCAGTTGTTACCGCTAGAATGAGTATTTAACTCATTATTATTTGCATTAAATATAGCATCCGTATTTTGATGCTTACGAATGATGTTTTTACCCTCGTGCTTTTGGAAGGTTTCAATTACACCCGTATATTTATCTACATCAAAAAGACGTTCACTCATATTAAATGGCCTTTACTTTTTTAAATAACTCAAGCTCTTTACTTGTTGGGGTACATTCTTCACCAATCTTCACTATACCGTCTTTAGTGGTAAAGAGTTTCTTGCGGGCAATGTATTTGATAGGTTTTTTTTCAGCTTTAATTTCTTTGGGTTTTTTAATTTCTTTAGTCATGATTATAACCTTAAATTAAAGGGGTATTTCTACCCCTTTTGTACTCGCTAAACCAATTTAATTACTAAACTGTTTTAGTATTATCAGCAATGATACCTGAAGCTGCTTCGTTCTTAGAAGTCAACGTGTACTCAGATAACAATTGAACGCGATCTGAATCGCCATTTTTAGCTAAAGGTGTTTCTTGGAAACTAGCTAAACTTGACATGCAGAACTTATCCATTTCAAGCACAAGAATTGACTCTTGAACCATGAAGCGGTTAGGTACTACAGCAAGTGAACCAAAGTCACTGACATAAATGTCAATAGCAGTGTGAACACGAGCAGAATCACCATCAACAACGCGCTGTGCAGCACCAGTACTACCACCGTTAACCAGACCTGACATAGCTTGCTTGTTAAAAGAACCAGCCATAATCATATCCGGGTTACCGCCATTATCCCAACAAGAAGCTAAAGTATCCTTTAGTTTATCTTCGCTGAATGCCGTTAAAGCGCCCGCTGTACGAGTATTAGTACCATCACCAGTAGGTGCAGTACCTGAACCAGTCCAGTTAGTAGCTAACCAAGACTCAATACCAGCAAGTTGACGGGCCAAGACTTCTGAACCAGCAACTTTAGCTTTATTCGATAACAAGATTAACTCTTGATCACGCTTAAGCTCTTTAGCCATCTTCATTACTTGATAATCCATCTCATCACCACGGCCAGCAGAATCAATTTGACGCTGTGTACGTGAAACTTGTGGAGTCTTAGTACTGATTTGAGTGTAATTACCCAAACGAGTAGTAGGAGTTGAAATAGTAGTTGCTGCGTCAGCACCCTCAATTGCAGCATTGTTAGCAGCATTTGATAAGCTATCTGTTTGCCACTCGTGATTAGTAGCAGTTGCAGTGTCTTTAGAAATACCAGATACAAATGGTGTTTCCATTGGGCTAATATCATAAATCATATTAGATAAATCTTCGCGGTTACCAATTGCGTCATAGGTAGAAAATACGTCAGCCATGATAGGCTCCTTTATTTGTTAAGTTGTCGTTTAAGTTGTCGTAATTTAACAAAATCAGACTCTCTGCCAGAACTACGCACCTTTTTCTCTAGTGCTGCAATATCTGACGTTATATGTGATTTTGTCGCTGCTCTTGGTTTTGTACTTACCGGGGCTTTGCGTACCTTTTTTTCAATGGCAGCATTGCTTTTGTTTACTGATTGATATCTAGCGGCATCTAACATAATTTCATAATGCCTAGCCTCAAAAGTTGATAAATCATTCTGACCAATACCACGACTTTCTGCGTAAGCAGTCATTAGGTTTGTGTCATCTTGGAATCGCTGGCTTTGCTTACCGTTTACCGTCCATTCTGGATGGTTATTAAATAAGTCAGCACTGACTTTTGCAACATCTACACCTGAAGCGACTTGTTTATTTTCGCTCAAAAGCTTTTTACGATTACTTAGCTTTTCGGTGTACTCAATATACTTTTCCGGGTCATACTCTCGCCATTCTGCTAAATCCTCTGTACTTGGCGTTTCTTCACTAATGATCGCGTTTAGTTGTGCGAGTTTATCATTTAGCTCAGATTGCCTCGTTACAAAGTCTGCCTTTTCAATATTGAAGCTATCAACATTCTTGGCGTGATCTTGCGTTTTGCGAGTATAATCAGATTGCCTAAGGTTACCTTGCTCCCATTCCTCAACTTCTCGAAGATTTATTTCACGTCCTTTATATTCAACGTAAAGGTCTTCATCCGTATCAGTCCTTGGTTCGCGGTTACCCTCTTCGTGCTCTGACTCTTCAACTTCCGGCTCAACTTCATCATTAGCTAACGCTTCTGGCTCAGCTTCACTTTCAATTGGCGCATCTTGCGACACATCAACGACATCTGTATTTTCAGGTTGCTCTTGCGAGTCCGTAGATTTAGAGTCGATTCTTTTTTTAAGGGCATCGCCCTCAGAAATACTTGGTGCAAATTCAAACATTTGTCAGTCCTATTGGTTGTTGACGTTAAATCCTATTTAGTGCTTGTAAACCTTTTTCTAATATACTAAGTGTCTCCTCTGCTCTGACACCTTGCTTAACTATACTCTCAAATTTACCTTGAAACTGTTTCATTAATTGCATTCTTTGCCATAACTCATGACGCTGTAAGTTATCCTCAAGCTTAGAGTCATTAAACTGCTCAAACATTGCCGCCCTCATTGCCGTAATGGCCTCAAGATATAACGGGTTATTTAGCAACTCTGTAGCCCTATGTGCCCTACTTATATCAGCAACCGCTTGATTGGTTTCTTGCTGTGGTGATTTCATTATAACGCGTTACCTTACTGGTTACTAGTTTGTTGGCAGGCCGAGGTTTAGTCGCTCAGCCACTGATAAGCTGTTAACCTCATTTACAACCCCTCTAAACCCTCGATTGTTAGGTGCTCGGTTACTATCTCGTAAACCCCTTGTATCATTTCCGGCGTTACCTGCTCCTCGTACTTGTCCACCAGTAGCGCCACCCGGTTCAAAAAAAGCTTGACTTGCGGCTCCGATAGACTCTTCTTTTCCTTGTCCGATAATGCCAGACTCATCGCCTGACTCAATGGCATTGAGCCAGTCTTGTTTTGCTGTTTTTCTTGCATTGTCATCACCACTCCATTTCATTATAGAAACATCTGGATAGCCTTCCGACTTGTTCCATCCACCCTTTTCCCATACCCTTTCTAGATCTTTTAACTCTATATCGCTATAGTATTTTGACTCAAACGGTATAGCTGCCACCTCTTTAAATCCATATTCACCATATAAACTAGGCAAAAAACCATTAGGGAATTTCTTGCTTTTAACTGAAAACGCATCAAGTACTGTTGCGCCTTCTTCGATAGCCTTAAGCATAACCGCAGGACCAGCAACGCCTTTAGCCCCTTTCTCGTTATTAACAACACCAACAACAGCCCTTTCATTTATTGATAAGCCTGCTTCAACAAGGTCCAAATCTTCATAAATATCATTGTAATTATAATCATTCTTAATTGCAAAGAATATCTCTGAGTCCTTCAGTTGGTGTATAGATGTTTTTCCAGTCCTTATTTCTTTGTTTAAATCTTTTGTATTGTACAGTGTTAATGTTGCGGATGAATCGCTTCGCTTAAGTGCTTGAGAAAAATCAGAAACACTAATTCCACCGGCCTTCTTGGTGGACCTAGAATCAACCCAGTTATCATTTATAAAGTTTTGCGTTAATTTTGCTTGTCTAGGTGACTTTATAAAATCAAATGGCTTGCTTGGTATTGACGCTGCTATTTCTGGTGTAATTGTTTGCGATGGAAGTTTTAATTGAAAACTTCTATAGTCTTTCTTTTCTTTCGCACCAGACTTTCTTCGATCTTCGTAAAAGTCAGGGAATAATGTTTTACTTGAAACTGGTCTTGCAAATTTACCCACTACCTTTCCTGTAACTCCGTACTTATAAGACCTGTGTTTTTTAGTGCCTCCTGTGCCAAGTTCAATCCTTGCGTCTGGCGTTTTATCTACTTCAATCAGTAGCATATTATCGCCTTGGTTATATCCAGCAAAATCAGGGTCTATGGTTTCATCAAGTATTTTTTGGAAGTTTGGCGTACCGAGATTTTGTGACTTACTGTTACCTAGTAACTTAGTAAATTTAGACCTCTTTTCAAAGGTAAGATTTTCAGCCCATTTATGGTAGACATCTTGATTATCCAGACCCGGGAAGTCTTTAAAATCAACATTTGCCTTTATCATTTTATTTAATTGCTTAACATTCTTCTTTGACATACGACCATCTACAACATAAGAGTCCAATGTCGAAAGGAATGACTGTGTGACCGTAGCGTTTGACCTATGTGCCTTTGGGTTCATTGCACTGACGGCGATAATATCCCCTTTCTGCAGTTTAGTTTGTCCACCTTTATCGTTAACAGCCCAAACAATATTGTTATTTTTATAAGAATCGAGCATAGGGAAGCCCGGCCCGCCCTGTAATTCTATTGGCATAATTTTACTTGAATCTATACCTTCAAACCCTCTACCAGCACCTGTCATATCCGCCAACGTAGGCACCACTGTTCTGCCAACCAAGTCCTCTGGATTAACGATAGGGACCTCACTTGTTATCTTATCAAAACCACCCGGGGTGCCCATATTGGCCGCTGGATCAAGTAAGAAATTATCAACATCTGGCGTTTTTAATTCTTGATATTTTGCACCAAGCTTCTTGGCACCCTTACCCACTACAGGCAAAGTACTCAAAGCACCAAGAGTAACACCAAAAGCATCACCCTTATCAATTGCATCTGCAAAGTCATCAGCACCAACAAACCCACCTAAAGGTGTTGCCACCTCACCAAGGAATGCTAAGTTCTTACCTACATCACGCGCACCCGTTTTACTAGATATAACACCTGAATCATACAAGCTATCACCAACAAATGAGGACACCTTCTCACCAAGCGTGGGGTCTACCACTTCTAATGAACTACTTGTTGGCGCTCCATATTTTGACGCATTTTGAAGTAGGTCGCTATCACTCTGGCCAGCAACAACTTGCTGAGTGTATTTATTCCGCAAAAACTCACGGATATTATTCTTATCCATGTCGTTAGGGAATTTAGATCGACCAACCCCTTTGATATCTACTATCGGCATTAAATAAACCCTTTTAATTTTGTGTTAGTCATTATGTGTCGGTAATTATTCGTATTCTTCATCTGATTTTAAACCTATGCCAACACCTAAAGCACCAAGCCCACCAAGTAAACTTGCCTTACCTTTGTTTTCTGGGTCAAACTTGGCAAATTTAGACCTTATATTTTTAGGGTCGAAAACAACCATTTCAACAAGCTCACCTTTACCATCAACAACCTGTGCACTATCAAAACCTTCACCAACTAACTTTTCAGTAAGTTCTTTTGACATTTTAGGGTTTTTCTTTATATCCCAAGCAAATTTTGATTTATCACCAAGCGTAAAGGTTTTTGTGTTTTTGACGTTGGTTACGACTGGCATAACGTTTGAGCCAGAATCACCAGTTGTTGCTGCGCTTTTAGCGTAAAAGTTAGCTAAGTTTTTATTTCCAGTTAGATAAACCCCTTCACCAATATACCCAGCATCTCTTGACTGTGTTTTTGCTAAGTCGAAGTTTTCAATATCTGACTTAGTGCCATGATATAAGGTTTTATTGAGATCAAAGTCCTGCTCTTTAGCTCTATCAACTCTACTTGTTAAATCCATAGGTAATGCTGGCTTGAATAAAGTCTTACCTGCATCTACTGGTGCTTGGCTTGTTCCCTCTACAGAGTTAGCAAATCTAGCGCCCTGTTCTGTCAGCTCATCACTATGTTTAATTGACTTAAAGTCTTTTTTGGCCTTACTCATTAACTTACTAGCAAGCCCTTTCTTTTGATTGCTTGGTAATGTGAATACGTTAGATATTACACCGTCCTTTCCATCCCTTGACATTATTTGTAATGCGCTAACTGGCTCACCACCATCCATCATTACATATCTAGTACTACCATTGGGGCTAGTGAATTTAGCTATACCATCCTTCTTTACTGCTCCCTTTTCAAATCCGATATTAGCTGCTTGGCCTTTAGGTTTTAATAAGTCTAGCATGGCATCCATGTTTGCTGCGCCTTGGTTAGCTTTGAATGCCTTACCAGCCTTGCCAGCTATATCACCAGCCACAGGTAGTACACCTAATGCTGCTAATCCCATACCTAAGTTATCACCGCTAGCCGCTGCTCTACTGAAATCATCAACCGCTGCTGCGTCACCGATACCCGGTAACAGTTCACCAATAGCTGCTACGTTCTTACCTATCTGTTGTGCGCCTACCCTATTAGATATAATACCTGAGTCATACAATGCCCCGCCTATACCCTGCGCTGCCCTTTCCATTAAGCTAGGCTTATATGGTGCTGCCACACTACCTGTTGGTGCGCCATATTTTGACGCACTCTGTAGTAAATCACTATTGGTCTGGTCGCTATACCTCCTCCGTAAACTGTCACGAATATCATTGACATCCATGCCATTAGGAAAATTAACATTACCATAACCTTTAACATTTACTGTTGGCATTAAACAAAGTCCCCAGTAGCCGGGTCAAACACTAGCATATTATCTTGCATCTCACTATTCAAGTCTTGACCTGCCTTAAGTTCAAGCTCGGTTAATTTAAGTGCTAAATCATCATTAGCTTTCTTACTATCAGCCTGTAACTTAGCTTGGAACTGTTCATTATCAGATTGTAACTGTGCTACTTTAATCTGTGCATCGCTCTGTGCTTTAACCAAGAATGCCTGCTGCTTAATCTGCTCAGCCTCAGCTAATGGATTTTGCACTTGTTGTAACTGCTCTTGCTGTTGTAAAACAATCTGGTTTAACTGTTCGTTTTCAGCCTTAAGTAACTCCGCTGGTTCTTCCGGGTTATTGAGTAATCCCTCTGATTGGCGTAAACCAACACCATCCATCAAACCTGTTAAGTTTTTATAGATAGCAATATCATCAACCAACATAGAACCTTGTGCTTTAAGTTGTTGCTGTACAGCGTAAATTCCCTGTCTTGCCTCAACTAAACTTTCATTATCTCCAGCACCTAATCCTACACTCGTTTCAATATAGTGCTTATACTTCCAGCTTTTAGGATTAACCGTTAACGCTTTACCTAAAACACGAAACTCTGTGTCAGTATCTTGGTAACGCGATACCAGCCAAGCAACGCCCTCATAAAGCTTTCTAAAGCCTGTCTCGGCATAATTACGTGCCATTAGCTCGATCTTAGCCGTACCAGCCTCTTGGACACCATTAAAGCGAGTTGCTGTTTCATCCATAAGAGTATCAGCACTCAATCCTTGACTTGCCAATAATGTTCCTGAAGTTTGTGCTCTTGCTTGGTCTACGTATTGAATGACTTGTAATGTTCTATCACCAATGTAAGGTATCTGTAAAGGGAATACAGCTTGTTGTGGTAGTATTTGTGAGTCCTCATCAAGCCTAACAATACCGTTAGTTCTAACCGTTAGCATGTCATCTAGATCAACATCACCATGAACAACATTACGAGGGTTATTTACCATGTAAATATTGTCATTCATACCACGAACTAAAGCGGTTTTTTGTAACTGTGTTTGATATGTTATTTCAGCGCGACTACGGCCAATTGCTTTATGAGGCATTAACACAGCAGATAATGAGGCGTAAGGGACATGGTTAAAGTATTCGTTAACTAGGACCTCGTTACCACTTATCATTATATGCCTACGCTCAGCAATACCGTCACCATCAAAATCAATCTTGATGTATAAGTCAGATATTTCAACGTACTCACTAGCCCATTCAGATACGGTGCTTTCTGTTAATGAGCCGCCTTGGTCTTTATTTCTTACCGCTGCAATATTAGACTCTTGTACAGCTTTATCGCTTACTGTTGGTAGTCGTGATATTAAGTCCTTATCAAAACCATCAGCCATTAATTCACTACGTGTTTTTCTAACCCTATCACCAACCATTTCAGCTTCGTCAATGCTTGTTGCATTACGAGTAATAAGGAATGACTCCGGCGGGATATTAATTATATTGACTTTCTTTCTTTCGGTTGTTACTCGGAATTTAATATTAAAAGTCTGGGCCTCTAAGTCCTCTTCCTGTTCGGCAATGTCAACCTTAATCTTATCAACGGATGAACCAACTAAACTATCACGGATAGCTGATAATTCTTCTGAATCAACACCCTCATACTCTACTACCTCAACATCCTTTTGTTCTTCGATAAAGTATTTAACTACACCGTTCTTGTGTATTTCTGCATCTTTAAGCCAATTATGAATTACCTGAAAACTTTCTGGTTGACTTCGTATAATCCAGTTAACGTATTTTGTTTTCTCGTCAGCCTCTTGCACTTCCACTTCATTTTCAGTATTTGGAGTGAACGACATTATATTACCTGAGCCATGAAAAACCCTTATTAGGCTCGGCATGTCTGACTCAATAACATCAGCTATATCGGTGGATACTACGCTTGATTGATTGGGAATTGCTGCAAAATCACCAGTTTTATCGCCTAGATATGCCTCTAGGTATTTGGTGTTCTCTCTCATTAGATCACCACTAAAAATAGCGGCTTGGCGTTCTGCCTCACCAACTAAACTTAATAGCTCGTTATCTGTCATTTTAGTTGGCATTAAGAATCACTCAATAGTTAAAAGATTGTTTTACTTATTATACTATATGGGGTAGTGTTAATCCAATCAGTCAATTTAGGAATCAAATAAATGAAAATGTTAAGGAACTTTAAGTGTAGCAATAGTCACATAACAGAACGCTTAATTGATAGTAATGAATTAACTACAGTGTGCCCCGAATGTAACGAGATAGCACTCAAAATGTTAAGTGCTCCCCGGTCGTTTGGCAATACTACTGGTCGTAGTCCATCAGCAACTTACAAGAAGTAGTTAATAGTTGTTAGTCTTACCATAGTTTAATGCTTTCCTTGCCTTTTTAACTGGAGGTTGAAACATTAGCATCATCAAGCTATCTGCCATACCCGGCGAATCAATACCCTGACTTTTCATCTCTTGCTTATTCATTAGCTGCTGTAAACCATTACTGTTATTCTTACGTGGTATACGACATAACTCAGAACGTAATGCTGGAATACTTTCAATACCATCACTATCAAATGATATCATCTCTTCTGGATCAACATATTCACCCTTCACTACACAACGATAAGTGTTATAACATCTATCAGCTAATGATATGTAATACTGCGCCCGGTTATTCTTAAATACCTCAGCATTGGTTAAGTTGTTATTCTTATCGCCATAGCCTTTTTGGTACATCTTATCAGCATGGTCTTGTCCTTTACCTGACAATGAACCTTTGAACATTTGATACTTAGTATTGGTTGAGTCTAGATTGTTAGCAACTTGCCGCTTAAGACCAGCACCCATACCATCACCATCCCAAACAAACCAATCTGCTTTGTGTTCACGCGCTAAGTTGGTGGCCCAATCACAACCTACATCTATTTCACCTGAGTTCTTTTCGTAGATATGCTGAACTATAGAGCCGTGCCTCATGGCATAACCCTTGTTATCTTTACCAGTATCGCTAGGGTCATGTGCTGCTATCCTAGCCCCTAATGGTTTAAATACTTCTTTAAGTTTATCTACTTTATGTGCATCTATACAGGCGTCAAACCACTCAGCCTTGACTATACTGTCAGCCACTTCATCGTTAAACTTCCCCTCCCAAACCCAGTCATATTTGGCGCGAGATAGATTGGTGTAGTCCCATTTTCTTAATGTTTCCTGCTCAATATTCCACCATGGATTGTCACGCCAGTTAACTACAATAATTAAGTGTAAGTCATCCTCATAATAACCATGTTTATTTAGTTCTCTAAGGTACGGCACGATAAATCTTTGACTAAATGGATCTGCACTAGACTGTGGGTTAGCACTAAACCAACATTCTGCACCGGGATTACGTAATATTGTAGGTAGGAGTTTATCAATTGAAGCCTGACTCATTGTCTGTGCCTCTTCAAACCAAGAATATTTATACCCTTGCGCTGATTGAATGGAGTTAGGGTTTCTCGCTGCTCCTTTGTAAGCTGTCTGGGCACCCTCTGGTGATATAATACGCTTCTCTTGTACATTCCATCCATCAAGCATTAAGCGGTCATTAATAGACCCCTCAAACACCCTGTGAACAGAATCAGATATAGAGTCTTGGAATTCACGCAAACAATATATATCAGCTTTCTCTGTTGCCATTTTAAATGTTAACGCGTCACCGATACCAATACTTTTACCACTACCCCTTCCACCTATGGCAATTTTAAGCTGCTTGGGTTTTGTTAGGAATGGCTCAAGTTTTTTGTTAATCCTTAATGTCGGCATCTTGTACCTCGGCATTAATAAACTCAACAGTCCACTTACCATCAGTCTTGAATGACTCACCCTCGGCATTCTTTATCTCGACACTTTTAACGTCAGGTAGGTATTTGCTAACCAACTTTAGCTTAGTATCTATTACAGCCCTTTTACGTTGAACTGCTATAGCATCCATATCTATAGTTAAATCATTTAATTCATCACATATATCAACGACATGCTGAATATGACCCCCAGCACTTAGAGACTCGCGTAAAGCCTCTTGCCTTATAGCGCGATTAGCATTTGCTTTTGATACACCTTTTTCCATTTTTGCGAGTCCTTATGGTTATTCGCTTGCTTGCTTTGTGGCCTTGTTATCGTACCTTCGTTAACGTTATACTGTTGGCTCCGGCACTTATTGCTTTTATGGTTGTTTCTGGTAATTCTATAATACCATCACTTGCCCCTGCAAACACACCTTCAGACAGTGTTACAAAGCTACTGACCCGAAACCATTGTAGCGTTAATGGACCTGTAACGCTAAAAGCATAAACGCCCGGAGAAATTGTCTTTGCTTCATTATTTGTTAAAGTTGTCATGTTATATATTCCTGTTGTGTTAAATTAATTCTGTTGTTAATGGTTTAAATGAATCATGGTTAGTGTATAACCATTGACCTTGTGCTTTACTAAAGACCGTTAAAATACCAATATGCGGATCAACCTCTGAACCATTAACTACTGATTCAATTTCAATTGTTAAATCATCAGCAATTTGTGATAACTCAATAGTTGATAAACCCTCTAACTCTACATCATTATGAGGGTTAAAACCTAATTCGTCAACTCTATGTACCTCACCTAAATACGCATTAGCTTCATTTGATGTTAAACCCTTTAGTAGTAGTTTATTGTCAGCATAACTCGCGCCGCTTCCAAGGAACTCGCTCACATCTGTTTGCATTACTGTATATAAATAACTCATATTTTTTCCTTTATACGTCCGAGGTTACTTGACTTAAGAATACATCACATTTGGTTATTGTGTTTGTGTAGACCCCTCCTGCATTAGCAGTCCAACCACCCCTATTTGATGCAGCGGCATTACTAATTTGTCCTATTGTACCATTATCGGAGCCGCATATTCTTGAGTCAATAAATGTTTGTGAGCCAACACGGAGTCCGTTAACATATAAAACAGC
>TARA_B110000208_G_scaffold78893_1_pt1 | contig 22220 bp, 17 predicted proteins | sample TARA_B110000208 | Tara Oceans TARA_B110000208 (sample SAMEA4397426) | marine metagenome | biome: Polar Biome; feature: [SRF] surface water layer (ENVO:00010504); material: water (ENVO:00002006), including particulate matter (ENVO:01000060) such as... | depth 5 m
TTGCCCCACTCAGCGGAGCAGAAGCGCCTCAGCAGCTTATAACAGAGGCTTCCGACCCCGCTACCGAAGCCGATCGGCTCATTCTAAAACAGCTGGCAGAACTCTATCAGGATACAATCAGTACGCTAAGCTACCGCATCCAAATTCAAGGAAAGTCAGAGCATCTAAAAAATGACGATGTAGCCAATTCGATTAGAGCAGTGTTGCTAAGCGGCATTCGTTCAGCTGTATTGTGGCAACAACTAGGTGGCAGACGTTGGCGGCTACTGATTTACCGGAAAAGGATTTGTGAAACGGCCACTCACATCCGCAAAAAACTAATACACTCAATTTAGTCTATATATTAACAAGATAGAGCTTTATTGGAAGAAAATAGATAAGCTAAAATACAAGGCAAAAATCGATGGAAAACAATTCTTTAAACGCCCTAACGGCCATCTCCCCCTTGGACGGCAGGTATCGCAACAAAAGTGCAAGTCTCGCGGATTATTTTAGCGAATATGCCCTGATTCGCTATCGCGTATTGGTTGAAGTGAGGTGGCTCCAGTGTCTAGCCGCAAATCCAAGCATTCCTGAACTTGCCAATTTCAACACCGAAGAAAACACGCTGCTTAATGAACTTGTAGATAATTTCGATCTGGGGGATGCTGAATCTGTAAAAACAATAGAATCCACCACCAACCATGACGTAAAAGCAGTAGAGTATTTTATTAAAGAGAAGCTCCAAGGTAATGAAAGCCTTACCAATAGACTGGAGTTCGTACACTTCGCCTGCACGTCAGAGGATATCAACAATCTTGCCTATGCTCTGATGCTCAAAGAAGGTCGCAGCAGCATAATGATCCCGACTATGGAACAGCTAATCGCCGCACTTGCCGATTTAGCTACCGAGTTTGCTGACCAACCTATGTTGTCCCGTACTCATGGGCAGCCGGCATCTCCGACCACCATAGGTAAGGAAATTGCTAACGTCGTACATAGACTAAGGCGTCAACTTACTCAATTTGAGTCTACCGCTGTCCTAGGCAAAATTAATGGCGCAGTTGGCAACTACAACGCTCACCTTTCAGCCTACCCGTTCGTTGATTGGAGCGTTACAGCGCAGCAGTTCGTTGAAAGTCTTGGACTCGACTGGAATCCGTTCACCACCCAAATAGAGCCCCATGATTACATTGCAGAAACCTTTGATGCACTTTGCCGCTTCAACACTGTATTGCTGGACTTCGACAGGGACATTTGGGGATATATTTCATTGGGTTACTTTAAGCAAAGAACGGTCGCCGGCGAAGTAGGTTCATCAACAATGCCCCACAAAGTAAACCCAATTGATTTTGAGAACTCCGAAGGAAATTTAGGGCTATCCAACGCGCTGATGAACCACATGTCCGCCAAGCTGCCTATCTCGCGCTGGCAGCGAGATCTTACTGACTCCACCGTACTGCGCAACATAGGTACAGGCTTCGCTTACGCATTGATTGCCTATCAGGCAACACTCAAGGGCGTTAGTAAGCTAGAACTGAACCGGGCTGCGGTCGACGCTGATATCGATCAATGCTGGGAAGTTTTGGCAGAACCGATTCAGACTGTTATGCGTCGATACTCGGTTCCAGAGCCTTATGAGAAGCTCAAGGCACTCACCAGAGGCAAAGGAATCACCGAAAGCGCCTTGCGGGAGTTTGTATTAAAACTCGACATTCCAGATGATGCTAAGCGTGAGCTTCTAGCGTTAACCCCAAGAAATTACACAGGTAATGCTTCTATTCAGGCGAAAAACATTTGAGTATTCCAGAATTAAATCCCGCATTTGATGTACAGGACTTTCTTGCTAATTATTGGCAAAAAAAACCTCTGTACATCCCCCAATTGATACCCGGCTTTAAAGATCCTATAAGTCCTGAAGAACTGGCCGGACTCGCGATGGAAGCAGATTGCGAGAGCCGTCTGCTTGAGGGAACAGAGCCTGATAGTTGGAAATTAAGCCAAGGGCCCTTCACTGAAAGTCGGTTTACCGAACTTCCAGATGATAGTTGGACGTTGTTAGTCCAAGCCGTTGACCAATGGAATGAGCCGGTTTTCGACCTTAAACAACTTTTTCAATTCCTTCCCCAATGGAGAATCGAGGATGTCATGGTCTCATTTGCGGCCAATGGCGCTGGGGTTGGGCCACACTTTGATTACTATGACGTATTTTTAGTTCAAGGTAGCGGTGAAAGGAACTGGCAGATTGGGTCGAAATACTCGTCAAAATCAAAGCTTAAGAATTGCTCCGGACTGTCAATTCTAGAAGAATTTGAAGCTGTCTCTGACTATACCCTTCAGGCCGGCGACGCCCTTTATGTGCCTCCACAGTACGCACACTGGGGTAAGTCACAGCAGCGCAGCCTATGTTACTCAATAGGCTGCCGCGCTCCATCAGCGGCTGAAATCCTTGAGGGCTACAGTGATTTTATGATTGACCGCTGTGAGCCAGAGGACAGATATACCGACCCAATGGCGCAGATGCCGAAACGAAGAGGCGAGATAGACACTCAGTCAGTATCAAGTAGCTTTAAGAGCTTGGTCCAAAAAATTGATAATGAAGAAAATTACTACCGCTGGTTTGGTCAGTTTGCAACCCGACCAAAGATTCAAAACTCTATAAGCGGTCCAGAACAGGCCTATACCGAAACCGAGTTAATGGCCGATCTCACCGGCAGCGCTGTCATTGCTATCAACCCCTCATCACGCTTTTCATTCTTAGAATTAAAGCCTGGGGGTAAAACACTGCTTTTTGTGGACGGGGAATCTACCGATCTAGCCCCCCAGCTATCTTGGCTTGCTCATAGCCTGTGTAAGGCTCCAGAAATTTCAAGGCAGGATATGAAAAAAATAGCCCAAGCTCCTGAATCGCTTAAATATATTCTGAGGTTGCTTAACCAAGGCAGTCTGATTAGTTATTAAGAATTTGACTATGACAGCCCCATCTATTATCGACCTTACTCACCGTAAAAACTGCTTGCCCTTGCTCGAGTTACTGTCTCGAATGCCCTTGCCGGTTATTTTAGACAGTAGCCACTTCTCCCAAGATGACTATGCCAGCAATACACTGGGCAACGAAAACAGCGGCGATCAGCGCTACACCATTGTTTGCGCCGACCCAATCGCTAGCTTGATTATTGAGCAAGCTATTTCAAAAGATAATATTTTAAGTAAAATCAGAGCCTTACAAAAAAAATACCTGAGTATTGACGAGCCACTAAGTCCGAGCTTACTGGAGCTACCCTTTCAAGGGGGCGTGGCAGGTTTTCTAGGTTACCCAACAATATCTAAACGAACGGAACTTGAGATATCAACTGGGTTTCTAGGGGTCTACCACTGGGCCGTTATCGTTGATCACCAGCGAGCTTCGACCAAGCTAGCTTTCCATCCCAATTGTTCTGAGGCGACTCGAGAGAAGCTGAACGTTCTAACAGCAATCGACTTAGACAAATCGTTCACCGAATTTGATCGCAAGCCTATGGAGAAATTTTCCCTTAAGGGCAAGTTTAAACCTCAGACCGATTTCAAAAACTACAAGCAAGCCTTTGAAAAAATTAAGAATTACATATTAAAGGGCGACTGCTATCAGGTGAATCTGACCCAGAAGTTTAAAGCCAGCTGTACCGGCAGCCCGTTCGAGGCGTTTAGTAAGCTCCGGCAAGCCTGCCCCGCCCCTTTCTCAGCTTTCATTCAATGGCCCGGCGGCGCACTGATCAGTATGTCGCCAGAGAGATTTATTCGGAACCAGCAAGGTCGCATGGAAACAAAGCCAATCAAAGGTACAAGGCCCAGGGGCACGAGTGCAGATGCCGATCAAAAAAAAATTAAGCAGTTAGTTAACAGCATCAAAGATAAAGCTGAGAACCTCATGATTGTTGACCTTCTTAGGAATGACTTCGGCCGAGTCAGCAAAACAGGTTCCATAAAAGCAACGGATTTATTCGCGCTTAAAACTTTCAGTAACGTCCACCATCTTGTCAGCACAATCACTGGAACTTTAAAAGATAATTACGATTCTATTGACATGCTAAGTGCCTGTTTCCCGGGGGGATCTATTACTGGCGCACCAAAGCTTAGAGCAATGGAAATAATCGAGGAAGTTGAAGGTTCAGCGCGCGGGCCTTATTGCGGAAGCGTGTTCTATTGGGCCGCCTCCGGGGACTTCGACAGCAATATCACCATACGGACCCTGCAGTGGCAATCCGCTTCAAACAGCGCAGAGGAGGTAGACACCATACAATGCTGGGCCGGCGGAGGAATTGTCGCCGACTCAGACTGCGAATCAGAATATCAGGAGTGCTTTGATAAGGTTCAACACTTGATCACCACGCTCGAGAGCCTCTAGCGGTTAAAGCGCCTGCAGGTAATTACTGTGACTTCTTCAAAAAGCAGTTATCACCTTCTCTCCTAGACAAGCGGTGATTCTTGCTTATGCAAAAAGGATCTCTCACCTATACCACTGCAAGAAGTTGCCTCCACCCTAGGACCGGGGAGAGGCTAACTAGTTGTTAAAGTGTCAAGTTACGGTTGCTGGCTTGGATGAATTGCTTTTTGAGCTCCTCGTAAGCCGTCACTGCCGGATATTGAGGGAATTCACTTATGACGTTCTCCGGCGCTCTAAACAAGATGCCTGCGTCCGCCTCAGACAGCATAGTAGTATCGTTGTATGAGTCACCAGAGGCGATAACTCGGAAGTTGAGCTGATGAAAGGCTTTGACCGACTCACGCTTGGGGTCTTTCTGGCGCAATTTGTAGTCAACAATCTTCCCGTTATCATCAGCGACGAGCCGATGACAAAACAACGTTGGAAAGCCCAGCTGCGCCATCAAGGGTTGAGAGAACTCATAGAAAGTATCAGAGAGAATAACCACCTGAAAACGCTCCCTGAGCCAGTCAACGAATTCCGGGGCGCCGTCTAAAGGCTTCATCGTCGCAATAACTTCCTGAATGTCTGGCAAGCCCAGCCCATGCTGATTAAGAAGATCCAGTCGCTGCCGCATGAGTACGTCGTAGTCAGGGATATCTCTTGTGGTCGCCTTGAGCGCCTCAATACCCGTCTTTGCGGCAAAATCAATCCAAATTTCGGGAACTAAGACCCCTTCCAAATCTAATGCCGCTATTTCCATTATTACTTTACCCTTGCCAAAACTGCTTAATATTTTGAAGCTAGAATTTATCAGAAACAAGGAATTCTTTACAGTGCTTAATGTCAACTAGATTTAGACACCACAACATATAGCTTATAAAGGCTGTTGCTGATCAATATTTAGTATAAAATGATTTTATACTGTCTAAGCTATTAAAATCGTTAGAGTTTTTCACGTGAAACATAGCATGTAGCAGTGACACGACAGCACTGATATGCTGAGTTTGCGCATTCTTGGCAATATTGAGAATAATTAGGGGTCAGCCTACTCTCTAGGCAAGAAGCACTCATAGAAACAAGGAATCTGTAACTAAATGTTATCCGAACGACAAGTAAGCCAACTTAACACCGACTTTGAAAAGCTACATCCAAAGGAGATCCTTGCTCATGTGAGTGAACTGATCCCTAACTTGGTGCTAGCATTTAGCGGGGCCGAAGATGTCGCCCTCATCGATATGGCTGTCAAAAAACAGCTTAAGCCGTCAGTTTTCACTTTAGATACGGGGAGATTACATGCCGAAACTTACCGCTTCTTGGAACAAGTCAGGATCCATTACGACATCCAAATAGAGACCCTCTTCCCAGAGGCCCGTGAAGTCACTAACCTTATTAAAAACAAGGGACTATTTAGCTTTTATACAGACGGGCATGAAGAATGTTGCGACATAAGGAAAGTTCAACCGCTGCGCCAAAAGCTGGCAACGGTAGATGCTTGGATAACCGGTCAACGACAAGATCAAAGCCCTAGTCGAACAGACGTACCCTTGATTCAGATTGACACTACCTTTTCCACAAAAGATCACCAAGTGATCAAAATCAACCCTATGGCAAAATGGACCTCTTTCGAGGTCTGGTCATATATACGATTACTGGAATTGCCCTATAACAAGCTCCACGACAAAGGAATGGCAAGTATCGGATGTGAGCCCTGTACTCGCGCAATCGGACCTGGGCAGCACGAGCGTGAAGGTCGATGGTGGTGGGAGGAAGCCACAATTAAAGAGTGCGGCCTGCACCTCACAAACCTTGAAAAGTAAAAGCGTCTAGTGAACTGGCAGTACTATATCCTTAAACAAGGCGTCCAAATCTGCCTTCGTGTGTCTATAGCTGGTTTCTTGAATAATCTCCTGCGTCAGATGTGGAGCAAACATTTCAATAAAATCATACATATAACCCCGTAAGAACGAACCCTTCCTGAAACCAATCTTGGTCACACTCGCCTCAAATAGGTGGCTGGCGTCGATTGCTACCAAGTCTGTATCTACCGCTGGGTCAAATGCCATAGAAGCTACTATTCCTACTCCAAGCCCTAATCGCACATAGGTTTTAATGACGTCGGCATCTGCCGCCGTAAAGACCACCTTAGGTACTAGACCTTTAGCTGCGAAAGCCTCATCTAGTTTTGATCTCCCAGTAAAACCAAAAGTATAAGTTACTAAAGAGTAACTTGATAATTCCTCTATGCTTAGGTTAGTTACTTGAGCTAACGGATGATCCTGCGGCACCAGGATTGATCGGTTCCATTTATAACAAGGCATCATAACTAAATCGCTATAAAGCTCCATTGCCTCAGTCGCGATAGCAAAATCTGCAGTGCCATCTGCTGCGAGTTCTGATATTTGCGTTGGAGTGCCCTGATGCATGTGCAGCGCAACGTCTGGAAACTTCTCTATAAACCCTTGGATCACCCCGGGCAGTACATAACGACACTGGGTATGCGTTGTTGCCAGAGCTAAAGAGCCCTTTCTTTCGTCACAAAATTCTTGCGCAACGGATTTGATACTTTCGACCTTGCGCATAATTTCACCGGCCGTTTTCAGTATTGACTCGCCGGCTGGTGTAATCTGCGTCAAATGCTTACCGCTGCGAGAAAATATCTCGACCCCTAACTCATCTTCAAGCAAGCGAATCTGCTTACTGATACCCGGCTGAGAGGTGTAAAGGCTCTGCGCTGTTTGGGAGACGTTCAGATCGTGATGGGCAACTTCCCAAATGTATCGCAGCTGTTGCAGTTTCATAATTTCTCCAAGGCGTATTCAAAAAATATTTGTCTAAGGGGATTCCTTATAACATTTAGTTATTAAAATATGCCAAAATATTCCTTTAAAGTATAGATAAACACCGTTACCGTTGTCCCATCTAGTTAATGTAGACCAACATGGAATTCTTGCTACACATTTTTGCCGGTGCTGGTGTCGGTTTTTTGATCGGCCTGACCGGCGTCGGTGGAGGCTCGCTTATGACTCCACTTCTGCTGCTGTTCGGATATCCTGCTCCAATCGCGATCGGCACTGACCTGCTTTATGCAGCACTCACAAAGGCTAGCGGGGCCTTAGTTCATCACCGCAGTGGCAATGTGAATTGGCATGTAGTCGGCCTACTGGCCCTAGGAAGCGTTCCTACTTCGATTCTTTTACACGGCTTAGTGCTAGATATCAGTGTCCGAGACTCTGCTAAATTCGAGGAATTGCTAACAAGCAGCCTGGGAGCAATGCTAATACTCACAGCGACTATGCTGATCTTTAGAGAGAAACTTAGATTTAACGCCGTCAACGACAGGCCAGAGCGCTTAATGGGCTTACTTCACAAGCACCGCAGTGGCGTGACATGTCTAATGGGAGTGATACTTGGGATTTGCGTCACCTTATCTTCGGTCGGTGCAGGTGCATTTTGTGCGGCAATATTATTAATAATCTATTCAAAAATCCCAGTAATCCAGATTATCGCTATTGATATTGCTCATGCAGTACCTCTAACCTTTATTGCAGGCTTGGGTTATCTAATCGCAGGCTATGTTGATCTGGTCTTGCTGTGTAGCTTGCTTATTGGCTCGTTACCGGCGATTCACCTTGGCAGCAAAGTTAGCAATGCCGTACCAGATAAGCTGCTCCAGCAATTACTAATCACTGTACTGCTGGGCTTAGGTATTTATTACAGCGTAGCCTAGTTTTAAGTCACTCCACAGAATAATCAATAACATTATATAAAACAATTAAGTCTTTGATTTTTCTGAATTAGCTATTCCGTGAGGCACATGGCCGGTGGCCACATGATTTCGTGCAGAGTCGCAATGTGCTTCCTGATCATCGAAAAAGATATCCGCATCAAAAGCATGAAGGAATTCCCCTTTGTCCATGCCTCCTAGAAATAAAGACTCATCAATGCGTATATTCCATGCCCGTAAAGTCTTAACCACCCGTTCATGGGCTGGCGCGGCTCGAGCAGTCACCAAGCAAGTTCGCAGTGGTACCTCATCCTGAGGAAAGGCTTTCTGGATTTGTTGCAGAGCCGCCAGCATATGCTTAAACGGACCCCCGGTCATTGGCTCGTTTGCTGCTTTTCTTTCATTTTGAGTAAACGCCTCTAAGCCTTTGTTTTTGAATATCCTCTCCGACTCATCAGAGAACAAAACGGCGTCGCCGTCGAAAGCGATTTTCAATTCAGGATTTTTACTATTGGATTTACTAGACGGCAATATCGTAGCTGCCGCCACCCCAAGCTCCAACGCTTGTCGCACGTCATAGCCATCGGTCGAGAGAAACAAATGGCTATTAAACGCAGAAATGTAGCGATAAGGACTATCTCCACCGCAAAATGCGGCACGAGTTATGTCCAAGCCATAGTGCTCGATAGAGTTAAAAATACGCAGGCCAGTATCGGCACTGTTGCGAGACAACAAAATCACCTGAACTGGTGACTCCTCGAGCAGATCATTGAGTTTCAAAAGTTTTTGAACCAGCTCAAAAGCATCCCCTCGCTCAAGAGGCTCATCTTCTCTGGCTATCTGATATTTCTGGTAGGCATCAAGGCCTTCTTCCTCGAAAACTTGGTGACTCTCAGCCAAATCAAATAAGGCTCGGGAAGATACTGCGATAACTAAACGATCTATAGAAGGTTGTTTGTTACTCATCTGATTAATTTTGCTCAGTATTGCGAAATTAGAAGCCGCTTGAGGGTTGAATCAACATAGTTGAGTCTACCGGAAAAACATTAGAAATTATCCAACGCTACTCAAGATTAGCGAACTGTCGAACAAATTGACAATTATCCCGCTTACATAGTCAAAGCAATGGCGCGATCTAATGTTTGCGTCTAAACCTATATGAGGGGCGTTTAGAATATTGAAAGCCCTTTGTAATAAAGCTCCACCCCGCCCCTGACCAGGGGCAAGATAAAAGGAATGGCTCTATGCCGACTTCTTCGATAACAGAATTCGACGAACTGAATAACGAAACAGAAATAATATTTACTGCGGCTCCTGAGTTTGATGAGCACCTCAACTCGATACCGCAACCGTTAGCGTCGTCGGCTACTGTGAATCCCAAAAAAGGATCAGAGCACACTGATATTGATGCCGCACTTGAAAAAGCCTCAGATCACGATGCCGTAGCAAAACAGCAGGTAGATCGCTTAAAAGCGAAACTTAAAACCCACCAGCAACTGCGAGAGTTACCTAACGCACAAGCAAAACAGCTGCGCTTCAAGCAATTAATCAATGAAACCAGAGGCTTAAATAAGGACTCAGAGAAGTTTAATACTCAATCTGCAGTGTTATTGTCAGCTCTTACCGGCCTGCGCAAAGAATTCGAAGCATCTGAGGATAAAAAAAGCGCGATCGTCGCTACATTATCTCAACTTTCTAATAACGCTCAGGGCTTATTACATAGACTTAAGTTGAGCAAGGCGGGTGCAGATGAGAGTCTTGCCCTATCGCTAACGGCCCAACAAAGCTCTGAAAAGCTAATCAGCGACCTTAGCCAGCTCAGAAAAGAGACGCTATCTCAGCTACAAAATGGCAGCGCACTACTCGACGTGCTCGAAAAAGATATTGGAGTTATAACCAGAAAAAAAGCTTCTGCTGAAGACAACGCTAATGAAATCATTGCACTAGTTAATAACTCCCATGAATTACTAGAACAAGCAAATCTAGCTAATAGGCAGGCGTTCGGACGCTCAGGTGAACTCGAGTCCGCGCTAGAATTTCACCAGATAGCTAAAGCTGACAGTGAGTCTCTAACTAAATCTTTGTTAGAGTTGAAGCAAGACTTGCTTAATGAAAAGGAAATTCAGCAAGGACTGAACCAGAAAAGTAAAATTCAAATCCAGCAGACACAGGAATTGAACCAGCAGCAAACCAAATTAATTGAACTCACCCAGTCTAGACACGAAGAACTTAGAAACGAGCTTAGAAGCTCCTTAGAAACGGGTAAGAAATATCAAACTAAATTGCAGTTGACCGAAGCCAAATTAAAAGACGCCGGCGACCTACAGGCACGCTACAAAGACCGGTATTCAGACGTCTTATCAAAATTAGAGAGCAGCGAGGCCTTACTAAAAAATGCGACTAAAGCACTGGCCGAAACCAATGGCCAAAATGGAAAATTTAATTCCTCTATCTCTAAATTTCAGCGTTCTACAGAACAGTCTCAACAGCTTGTCATACGAACTCAGACTACCCTCGAATCTATACTTACCAGAAATCAGCTTTTAGAGAGAGAAAACAAACTGTTCGCACAAAAACTTAATAACGTTTCTTCCACTTCAGCCCCATCAAGAGGAGACCCCGCAGCCTCATCAAATTTGGGCTTCGGCTCTCTCAATGAATCTAACTTTAGCGACCATCAATCAAGCCCACAAACCCCAATGGACAACAAAAATGGATTCTTTAAATTAATGGTTATACTGGCAATAGTAATTCCCCTCAGCGTCATAGCTCACTCATTATTTAACTCGGCAAATGCCAAACAATTAACCACGCTAGATAACACTTTGAATTCTGCGAGTATTGAGAGTATTGAGGCCACTGAGAAATAGGGAAGTAAAGAAGCAAATATATCCTGAGTTATACGCTCAGCCTTCCTTCCTACGGGGTAAGTCTTCATGAATATCAAAGTCACTAGCGCGAGAACTTCATCTGCCATCAGCTTATTTTGTTGGCTTGAACCTTTCCATTACTTATTCCCACACTTACTTCTGAACTTTGCCCTTAACATATTCCTGAACTCAGCGAATTTGCGGTTGCAAGGCAGTATTTCTAAGCCACAAGGCTAACAGTGATTAAATAGCTAAATAAATGGCCGATACCTACATTGTCTCGAGCTCGTTCAGTAGCAATTTCCGATAACATGTTTGCTACCTACCAAGCTTGTTTACCCACCTAAGCAGTGAAACATCGATGGGTTTACTTCCAAAACAAAACGAGCAAAAAATAGGCCTCATACTCTCAGGAGGTGGCTCACGAGCAGCCTACCAGGTTGGGGTATTGCGGGCGGTCGCCAATATTTTACCGAAAGGCGCTGCAAACCCTTTCCATATCATCTCTGGCACCTCCGCTGGCGCTCTCAACGCTGTTGCTATAGCATCTCACGCGCACAGATTTCGCACGGCGGTTCGTACTTTGGAACATCTTTGGAAAAATATAGACAGCTCGCAAATTTATACACCCTATTCAGGTAATTTATTAACCAGCGCTTCCAGCCTTGTCCTCTCAGTGTTTAATGGCAGAAAATCAGATTCTGTAGTTGCCTTACTTAACAACAAGCCTCTTCGACAGTTGTTGGCCCGGGTTATTCGATTTGAGAAGATTCAACGTAACATCAACCTCGGTCATTTAGACGCAATTTCGGTCACCGCGTCAGCCTACAGCACCGGGGAGTCTATCTCTTTCTTTCAATCTATGGAGGGCATAGCTTCCTGGGACGGCCCACATAGAATAGGAGTCAACACTACGTTAGAGCTGGATCACCTAATGGCATCAACGGCTATTCCCGTCGTCTTCCCAGCAGTTGGTATTGCCAACCAATATTTCGGCGACGGAGCAATTCGACAGATTGCACCCACTAGTACAGCCATGCACTTAGGAGCTAGACGTATTCTTGCCGTTGGCGTGAGTGCCAACAGTCACAAGAAACCTTTAGAAGATGAAATGACCGAACAGCCTTCTTTGCTGCAGATACTCGGCCATATCATGAACAGCGCGTTCGTCGATACTTTAGAAAATGATTTAGAGTTCCTACGCCATATCAATGAGATAGTTCCTTTAGTTCCAGCAAAACTTGCAGATGAAAAAAAATTGCTAATGTCTGAAGTGAAGCTTTTGGAGATCTCCCCGAGTAAGGAGCTTAACGTGATGGCTATGGAGTATTACCACGAACTTCCAAAACCCATGGCCAAATATATAAAAGAAGGCTCCTCAGGCACTCTGCTCAGCCTAATTCTATTTGAATCAGGCTTTTGCAATGCCTTATGCGAACTCGGCTTCCAAGATGCCATGGAGAAAGAGACAGAGATTCGAGAATTCTTCTTAGGACAGTAAGCCCGAGGATTCTACTCAGGTAGATAGCAAGCGCCAGTGCCAGAAAGCCCGCAGTAGCCACCTGGGTTTTTCGCTAGGTACTGCTGGTGATAATCTTCAGCATAATAAAATGATACTAGCTCACTGATTTCAGTGGTTATTTCTGAATAACCTTTTTCTGACAACGCTTCTTGGAATAAATCCTCACTGCCGCGGGCCTGCTGGGATTGAGCTTCAGAACTGGTGTAAATAGCACTGCGATACTGAGTGCCCAAATCATTGCCTTGACGCATTCCCTCAGTAGGATTATGAGACTCCCAAAAGGCTCTAAGCAGTTCCGTATAACTAATAATCGCGGGATCAAAAAATACTAATACAACTTCTGTGTGCGCGGTCGTCCCACTGCATACTTGTTCGTAAGTAGGGTTCACTGTGAATCCTCCGGCGTAGCCCGCGGCCGTGCTGTAGACTCCAGCCAATTCCCAAAATAATCGCTCCGCTCCCCAGAAACACCCTACCCCAAACACTGCTTTCTCAAGATTGCCCGGCACGGGCTCAACTAGTGGATTACCATTCACGAAATGCGTGTTCGAGAAGCTTACCGGCTGACTACTGCCTACGACCGCATTTTCAGCGTTGGGTAAGTCTAGCTTTTTATTAGAAAAATTAAATAACATCATGTAATCCTTGAGTTTTTAGCCGAAAACCTTTCCTAGCTCTACCGCGGACATCCTAGAGAACTGGATCATTAACACCATCTTTGTATATGGTAGCCTAACTAAACATTTCAAGAGACAGGCCCCCGCTAAACTTTAGACTAGCGCGCCAGCAAATGCTTTTGTAGTCTTAGCTAAGCCTTAACCTTATGAGCCAAAAGGACAAAGCATGCCCTCAAACCTAGCAAGCAATAACAAAGTTTTTACTAAAGAAATCATCCTAAGCTATTTAATGGCTGGATATTACTTATTTAAATCAGATTACTATGGCATTTCATTAAGAAATTTTCTAGAAAAAATATCGATGCCCGCAGTGGTGGTTTTCGGCCAGTTTTTTATGTATGCAGCAACGCCGAATGCCTCTGCGCAAAGCCAACTATTAATAGACGAGCCTCTACTTATTGCCGTGGCGGCCACAGCTGTGGCTAAATTAACTCCTACGGATGACCCGCATTATTTCCCGAGTCAGGACCGAGTAAGTACATTGGCAAGCGATCCATCCACTTCAACACCTGAGCGACTAGCAGCTACCATGCCTGATATTAAACCTTTTACTATCCACGTTCCTGATTCTGCCCTCGATGATTTAGCGAATCGCCTGGCGCTAACACGGCTCCCTGATCAGCTTAATAACACAAGCTGGGAATATGGAACCGACCTTCGCTACCTTACTGAACTTCTAACGTACTGGCGAGAAGAGTTCGACTGGCGGAAACAAGAAGCCGACTTAAATCAATTTGATCAATTCACTACTGAAGTCGATGGCCTAGCGACGCACTTTATTCATCAACGCTCAAATAATAGCGATGCAATGCCCCTACTGTTAGTCCATGGCTGGCCAGGATCAATAAGTGAATTCTCTAAAATTATCGGTCCGCTAACCAATCCACAGGAGCATGGCTCTGATTCATTTGACTCTTTTCACGTCGTTGCTCCGTCACTGCCGGGTTTTGGTTTCTCGGCAATACCCAGTGAGTCTGGCTATAACCCCGAAAAGATGGCTCATATTTTTGCTCAGCTAATGGCGCAATTAGGGTATGAGAAATTCGCAATTGCGGGAGGGGATTGGGGTGCAATAATTAATCGCCACATGGCAAACACATTCCCAGAAAAGCTAATTGGGCTTCATTCCAACATGCTACTGGCTTCTCCACCAACCGACGCAGCCCAGAATTCTGCCGTTACCGAGACTGAATCAACCCTCAGGGACAACCGTCTTTCCTACATGAGAAATGAAATAGGTTATCAACAAATTCAAGCAACCAAGCCACAAAGTTTAGGTTATGGATTAAATGATTCGCCGGCCGGTTTAGCTGCATGGATTGTAGAAAAATTCCATGGCTGGACAGATCTACCCCAAGGCGCGGATGGCGACCTTAACGACCGGCTGAGTATGGATGAAATACTCACAAATATTTCAATCTACTGGCACACTCAGACAATAACTTCGTCCACTCGCATCTACTATGAAAACCAACGAGCGCCCCGCCTAAAGGAAATGGGCTACATTGCCGTACCTACTGGCGTGGCTATTTTTCCCGCTGACATCTACATAACACCGAAGACCTGGGCCGAGGCATCCTATGATATTCGGCACTGGACCGTGATGCCAAAAGGTGGACACTTTGCTGCACTGGAGGAACCTGAACTCTATTTAGAGGATTTACAGAAGTTCTTTCGCTTGTTTCGCTAAGCCCTAGTCTCTAATATTGGCTCGTGTAGAACACAATAAATAGCAAAATTATAAACTTAAAGCGCAAATTATATGACTGAACTAGCTAGCAGTAGCAACATGACAGGCCCTCTTGGATGGATAGAGAGGTCAGGCAACAAACTACCCGACCCAGTGTTTATCTTCATTTACTGCATATTGGCAGTGGTTACTATCAGCGTGCTTTGTGCCTTGGCAGGCGTTTCGGCCCTTCATCCCACCCAAGTGGATGCGGCTGGAAATGCCATTGTTGTGTCCGCTGAAAGCCTACTATCGGGTAGCAATATTCAAAGGCTGCTAGTAGACATGCCGGGGACATTTACCGATTTCCATCCCTTAGGCTATGTTCTAGTCGTGATGCTAGGCGCTGGCGTTGCCGAGCGCTCTGGTTTCTTTGGAACTGCCATGAGTGGCGCAATGTCTAAAGCGCCTATATTTCTGCTAACCCCCGCAGTCGCGCTTATTGGCATGATTGGAAATCTCGCTACCGACGCAGCTTATGTGGTGTTAATTCCACTAGCAGGTGTTGCCTTTGCTGCCGCCGGCCGGCATCCGATTGCCGGCATTGCCACAGCCTTTGCTGGCGTTTCTGGAGGATTTTCTGCGAATCTGTTGCCTGGACAGCTCGACGCCTTGCTGTTCGGAATTACAGAAGCCGCTGCCGAAACGATTCAGCCTACGTGGGATGCAAATATAGCTGGCAATGCATACTTTATAGTTGGCATGACTTTTGTGTTCCTACCTGTCATCTGGTTTGTCACCGATAAGATAATCGAACCAAAACTTGCCCCTATTAATACAGATGATCTCGAAAGCAGCACCGCCGGAGTTATTAAAGACGGAAATACGGCCTTAACCGCCAACGAAATCGCGGGCCTCAAACGCGCAGGTTTAGCGGCTTTAGCTATCATTGCTGTCTGGGTTTTTCTGACTGTCGGCCCAGGTACACCGCTTGTAGATGAAAGCGCTATTCCTCAGGCTCGTTATAATCCGTTGTATCGTTCTTTGGTAGCCGGGTTCTTCATTTTCTTTTTAGCAGCAGGCTGGGCATATGGGTCAGTAACAGGCTCGGTAACCGGGCACCGGGACATCGTGAAAATGATGAGCGGCGCAATGGCGGATCTCTCCTATTATCTAGTGCTCGCTTTTACAGCCGCGCACTTTGTCGCCATGTTTAACTGGTCAAACCTTGGTCTGATTTTCGCCATCAAAGGCGCAGCAATATTAGAAAGCTCTAGCCTGCCAGATGCCGCTCTGCTCAGCCTGATCATTGTGTTCGGCTCTATCATTAACCTTTTCATTGGCTCAGCTAGTGCAAAATGGGCTCTGCTCGCTCCGGTACTCGTCCCCATGCTAATGCTGGTTGGCATCAGTCCTGAAATGAGTACAGCAGCTTATCGAGTCGGCGACGGTGCTACCAATATCATCACACCACTGATGCCGTATTTCCCGCTGATACTTATATTTTGCCAACGCTGGCAAAAGCAGTTTGGCCTCGGCAGCTTAGCCGCGACCATGCTGCCTTATTCCATGCTTATGCTCGGCTCAGGGATTTTGATGACTGTAATCTGGGTAGTACTTGGCATACCACTGGGTCCAAACGCAGCAGTAGGTTTCTCACTCTAAATAACGAATTCTGCAGTCATTAGCGAAATGGTCGCCACCTTAAAATTATTTTCGGTGGCCGCCTCATTAACAAGTTCCAATTTTTTAAAGTGGTAAATAAAGGTTTCAATTATGGCGTCGAATTTAAAAGCCGGAATCCGTCTTGCTTCTCCTGTGACTATTTTCAGCATTGCAGTTTGTGCATTAACAAATGCAACTGCTCAAGAAATTGATTATCCCGACTCGTTCAATGAGCCGATGGCACTTTTTCCTGAAGCTATGGGCGATTTTCATTTCCCCATTTCATCCGATGTTGCTTTGGCCCAAGAGTATTTTGATCAAGGCTTCCAGTTAATGTATTCCTTTGCCAAAGAAGATGCGGCACGGTCTTTTCAAGCATCGCATATTGCTGACCCAGACTGTGGGATTTGCTTTTGGGGAGAGGCTTGGGCCTGGGGCTCCTATTTAAATGGCGCAATGACAACAGCTCAGGCACCCCGAGCCTATGCTGCAATGGAACAAGCCTTAGCTAGACTTGATACTGCCACAGCAAAAGAAACCGATTTAATTAAAAGTTTGCTGTCTCGCTACATAGAGGACTTTGCCCCTGAAAATCGACGAGACCAAGACCAAGCCTATGCGGACGTTATGCGCAACGTGGCGGCGAAGCATCCAAACGACTTAAATATCAGCACTCTTTACGGGCAGTCTTTGTTTTTGCTAGAGGAGCGCCGGGGCTATAGATCTTTGGACGACCCAAATGTGATTCGACTGCACAATGTCTTGTTAGGGGTTTTGGAAAAAGACGTTCGCCACCCTGGGGCCTGCCATTTGCTGGTTCACGCCACAGAATCAACGCCAAAACCAGAAATAGCAGCCCCGTGCGCTCACTACCTCGGCAACTCTATTCCTGGTGCCAGCCATATCAATCACATGCCAAGTCATACTTGGAACGAAATGGGGCTATGGAACGATGCCGTTCGCTCTAACACTCTTGCCTGGCACTCAGATCAAAAAGCTGCTTTTGGGAAGGGCTTCGCCATCTATCCCACTCATAACTTAACCATGCTCTACTATGCCGCCAGTATGGGCGGTCAAAGCTCGGCGTCTATTCAGGCCGCTAAAGATCTCGCCAAACTGAATAAAAATACTGCCATGCATGCCATGTCCCTCATTCGATTCGGCCGATTTGACGAGTTAGAAGGAATAACCGGAGCCCCTAATGGCCAAATCAACAAAAGCATGTACGATTTCTCGAAAGCTTATGCCGCGTTAAAACTTGGAGATGTCGATACCGCAATGCAAACCTTAGAAGAGCTTCAAGAACTTACCGACACTACCCAAGCTAGATTTCGCTTTCACGCGGGCAAAGACATTGTTGGAACCTTAACAGGAATTCTTAGAGGTGAGATTGCGCGGACCGAGGGCAATCTAGAAGGGGCCGCTGCGGCCTTTAGAGAAGCTACTGAGTATTATGACAACTTGAATTACGACGAACCCGAACCACTGCCATTTTCACCACGGCATTGGCTTGGTTCTGTGTATATGGAGCTAGGGGCTTTTGATAGTGCTCTGAATGAGTATCGTAAGGATTTAAGTGATCACCCCCACAATATTTGGTCTTTGTTTGGCGCCCAAAAAGCGCTATCAGCAACTGGGAAATCTGAACGATTTATTGATAAAGATTTAGCCGAGGCAATGCAATACGCTGATATTTGGCTGCAGGACTCTAAGCACTAAGAGCGTTAGGAGCGCGGCATCCCTGCGCTCCTAATTTCTTTAGACGCTAGCTCTATGACTTTCCTTCCTTTCCCCTTCCTTCGCGCGATTATCCCCCTAGCCCGATTCCATTCAGGCAGATAGCTTCAGGCTGGCTTAAGTCTAAAACCTATTTATGCGGAGTTTCTAGAAGCATTGATATTGCCAAATAAACTGCGGATGATCATTTTCTCGTAAAGCTTAACCAGCTCTGCCTGAGTCTCTGCTTCAGCATTCTTAGTATCACCCTCAACACGCCCCTCTTCTAAAGCATTCACCTTGATTAGAGCGTATTGCTGGATAACCAATAAAGGGAGAACCACACGTTGACGTAGGTCGATACTTTCCCGACTACTTGGATTATCCCCTAGCAACTCTGTTTGGCCAGACACTTTTAAGATCATCTCTTGGGTAAGCTGAAATTCGGCATAAAGGGTCTTCCAGAATTCACCATAGACAGGATGCTCTGCCATATAAGCGGTAAGCTTATAATTAGCCTTTCTCATACTTTGCATACTGTTTTCTAGCAGCGCTTTAAAAAATTTAGATTCATTGCACAGCCTCTGCAATTCTGGAAGCAAGCCTTCATCAGCTGCTGATTTGAGCGCGGTTCCCACTCCATAAAATCCCGGAACATTCTGCTTAAGCTGGCCCCAGGCACCAACGAATGGAATTGCCCTAAGATCTTCAAATTTCAATTCAGAGTCCCCGCCCCGTTTAGAGGGTCGGCTGCCAATATTCGATTGACCGTAATAATGCATCGGACTCATCTGTTCTAAATAAGGAAGGAAGAGCGGGTCGCCCTTCAGAGCAAGATATTTCTCTAGGGCTTTATCAGCTAGCTTTTGGATTAACACCCTTTGATGGTCCGCTAGCTCTCGCTCTGGACGATCGAAAAGATTGTTTTCGATACCCGCAGCAAGTAACTGATGCAAATTGTGTTTGGCCGCCGCAGGCGTGCCATAGTAAGAACTGATGGTTTGCCCCTGCACGGTAACTTGTATTTCATTACTTTCGATCTTCTTACCCAGGGCTGCGTAAAACTTATAGGTGTTGCCCCCGCCCCGACCGGGAGGCCCGCCGCGGCCATCAAAAAATGCCACTTCGATATTGGCCGCCCGAGACACAGAAGTAATATCTTCTTTGGCTTGATAGATGCCCCAGTTAGCCATGAGATATCCGCCATCTTTAGTGCCATCAGAAAAGCCCAACATGACCGTTTGCTTATTCTCACGCCTTGCCAAGTGCTCAGCATAAAGTGGCAGCTCATAAAGGCGAGTCATATTTGGACCGGCTCCAGCTAAATCTGTGACAGTCTCAAAAAGTGGGACAAGATCAACAGAGATCGGATCATCACCCCAACCTGAAATCCTAAATAGCGCAATCATGACGGCCATGTCGTAAGCACCAGAACAGTTGCTAATTATATAACGATGACAACCTAGCTCGCCGTTGTTCGCTTGTATAACTTTAATGGATTGCATGGAGCTCAAGGTATCATTGGCCAGCTCATGGGTAAGTAGGTCAATATTTACATCCCCCTTAACCGAGAGCAAAATATCTATACGAGCACTTTCGCTCAGCTCACGCCAACCATCAGGAAACAGTGTTGGGTGAGTTTTATCGATATCCAGCAGTATCTTGCCAAGCTGCCGCGCATCTTGGCGGATGTCTAAACTGGCAAAATGGAATCCAAAGGCAGCAATCCTTCGTTTGAAAGAGGCAATCTTTTCCACATACAATCCCTGATAACGCTCTTCAACAGTGGTTTCGATCGCGGAAAGAGAATCTAACAACTCGCCTACATCGGTAAAGCTTAAAGTGCCGTCCTCAGTCAACTCTTTGTAAAACCGCTTTTCAATTAGATCTAATGATTCTTGCACTCCACTGAAGCTCAATCGCCGTTTAAGATGCCTAACATCGTTGTAATAGCATTCGATGATCAACTCTCTGAGCTTACGAGCAACTTCCTCTGTAGTTTGGGAAGTAACAAAAGGATTGCCGTCTCTGTCTCCACCGGGCCAAAAACCTATACTCATTAGCTGATCATTGAAGCCGTCTTCTATTCCTACCTGCTCTGCTATTTCGTCGAGAATATTGCCAATGGTTGGATAAAAAATATTGCTGAGATACCACGTTAGCTGCACAGCCTCATCTTTGGGCGACGGCTTTTTTTTGTTGAAAAAGGGCGTATTGCCAAGTTGCTGTAGCAAAGTTCTTGCGAGACTAATATTGTTATCAGTAACCGCGTCTTGTAAATCATTGATAATTGCCAGCACAGAACCGGGATAAAACTGTGTAGGGTGGGCGGTGAGAATTACCCGAGCCGAAAATGATTTCATCACCTCGCGCATTGATCCCATCAGAGAGTCCGATGAAACCCGCTCTATTAGCTTGCGCAGCTGATCTCGCTTTTCGGTCTGATGAATCTGATCATAGGCAGCATCTTCTAAAGCATCTACCAAAACGATCTGGCGCTCGATGTACTGAATGACTTTAAACAGAAATTGGACTTGCTCGTGCTCACCAAAATCAGGTCGGTGTAAGGCAAAGAATCCCTCGATGATCTCAGTAGGATTGAACCCTTTATTCAAACCTTTAGTACTAGCCTCTTCTAATAAAGGTATGAATAGACCTGTTTGCTCTATGGCATCAAGCGGCAGTGTTAAAAACAAGCCGTTATAAAGCTGATACTTCAGTTCAACTAAGTTTTCATAAGCTTCGATGGTTTTTTCGGGCATTGTTGATTCTCTTATTAGTTCTATGACAATTCTCAGGTTAGTTCTCTGGGCAGACCTAGGCGCTTCGCAAGATAGATCTAAGATAGCTCGCAAGGCAGATCTCGAGGCAGATCTCGAGGCAGCTCTAAGATAAGTTTTCTAAAATGACTCCACAAAAGGTCAGCGCAGCGGACCACAGTATACTCAATAAAGTGAACAACAACGCAATCAGTCCTTCCCGAATTGATTGGGCTTTGGTTAAATGCAATTAGTGGTCTACCCCCTAACGATTGTCAGACACAATACTGGATACCTAATGATAAATACGACCTGTCACAAGACTCCTGCCCAATCATCTATTTGCAGCTTGCTGGCATTTTGCACATTAGTCCTACTAAGCCCTAGCAGTTTTGCGGTGGAGAACAATCTGGCTGACGAGGCCGTCAGCCCATGGTTTTGGAATCTAGTAATAGCCTCGATAGTAATTTCCGCCACTCTAGCCAGTGCCGCTCTGTGTATTGCCGCTTTTAGAAACTGGCCACAAAAAGGCTGGCGCTGGGCCGCTTTAGCCCCCATCGGTATACTTGCCCTGATGGGGGTGATAATTACGCTGGCTAGATTTAGTGGTAATAATACTCATGAGCTATGGTCATTGGAGATATTTGCCTGGGCAATGCTCAACATGATTTACATGGTGGGACTAATGACCACGAAACGAATATTTGAAAAAGCTGACGCTCAAAGCGCCGTGCCATAGCTCACAAGATCAGGCTTCCAATAAGGATTTTAAATTAGGATTCAAGCTTCTGTTTGAGCTTCCTGCCAAGCTTCAAATCCACCATCTAAACTATAAGAACTAGCAAAGCCTTGTTCCGCAAAATAAGCGGCAGCACTTTGACTCATATTGCCGTGATAGCAGCAGACTATTAGCGGCTGCCCCATATCAGCCTCAGCCAAAAATTCCTCGACGTTGCTATTGTGAACATGACGAGCGTGGTTGATATGGCCTTGGCCATAAGCCACCTCATCGCGCACATCGATCACCTGAGTATCCGGCTGCTTCTTCAATAATTCCTGTGCTTCGGCGACACTGATTCGGGTGAAATTCATACTGTCTATTCCTTATGAAATTGTCTACGGTGTGGTGCTGTGAAATTTTAGATTTTCTTGATTTTACATGGCTTAAGCTAGGCAGTATAGGGGCTGGCTGTCTAAGCCCAGCCCAATCATGCTGCCTAAATAGGCTTCAACA
>TARA_B110000208_G_scaffold192064_1_pt1 | contig 22158 bp, 22 predicted proteins | sample TARA_B110000208 | Tara Oceans TARA_B110000208 (sample SAMEA4397426) | marine metagenome | biome: Polar Biome; feature: [SRF] surface water layer (ENVO:00010504); material: water (ENVO:00002006), including particulate matter (ENVO:01000060) such as... | depth 5 m
GGTCCACTTTGTCCCCAATGGAGATATCTAGTCTGTGTTTTATTCTTGATATTGCATATATTCACACACTGTTAACTGCTACACTAAATATACTTGTAACACCATTTTAGTTTTTTTGTTTGCTAGTTAGCTCTTGGATTTGTGTATAACAACTCATTATTAAATTTAAATTATTTTTTAATAATAGTTGGTTATAGGTCATATTGGATTGACGCCCACGTACGTTAAGCCTCGTCAGAGCGTGATAATTCTGTGATGTTAATCATTTCCATATTAATACTGTCTTTATTCAAAGAATATAAATTTTAGAGAGAATCATGCGCTTATTTAGCTTTGTACTAATTTGTGTTTTTGCAATCATTCTCAGTGCTTGTGGCCGTTCAGCGAAACTTTCAGTCACTGATGGCATGGGGCCTAAACCACTACTACCTCCACCCAAAGAATCTATTATTCCAACTGTTCATATCGCAACAGCAGTTGGTTGGCCAAGTGGAGTTAAGCCCCAAGTTACTGAAGGATTAACCATCAACCTTTATGCAGGTAACCTTCAACATCCTCGCTGGTTGTATGCTTTGCCAAATGGTGATGTGTTGGTGGCGGAATCAAACGCACCGGCAAAGTCTAATAAAGAAAGTGGTTTTCGTAGTTGGATTACAAGTAAATTCATGGCAAAGGCAGGCGCTAGTGTTGCAAGTGCCAATCGCATCATATTATTGCGTGATCTGAATAAGGATGGTGTGGTCGACGAACAAAAAGTTTTTCTTCAAGACTTAAATTCACCAATTGGTATGTCGCTAATTGGGGATGATTTTTATGTTGCCAATACGGATGCGGTAATTCGATATGCATATAGTGCCGGTGAAACTAAAATCATTGGTAAAGGCACTAAAGTCCTTGATTTGCCTGCTGGATCGATTAATTATCATTGGACTAAAAATATGATTGCTAGCCAAGATGGCTCTAAGTTATACATAACCGTTGGCTCTAACAGTAATATTGGTGAGAAAGGCATGGATAATGAAGTTGGCAGAGCAGCTATATGGGAACTGGATATTGATTCAGGTAAGCATCGTGTTTTTGCATCAGGTCTACGCAACCCAAATGGCATGGCATGGGAGCCACTGACTAATTCGCTTTGGGTTGTTGTGAATGAGCGAGATCAGATCGGGAGCGACTTGGTGCCCGATTATTTAACATCAGTAAAGGACGGTGGTTTTTATGGCTGGCCGTACAGCTACTTTAGCCAGCATGTTGACCAACGTGTTAAGCCACAAAATCCAGAACTAGTGGCGCGTGCCATTCACCCAGATTATGCACTTGGGCCGCATACCGCATCATTAGGTTTAGCTTATTCTAATGAAGTTCATCTGAATGGGGTATTCAGAAACGGTATGTTTATAGGCCAACATGGTTCATGGAACAGAAAACCTTTTAGCGGTTATAAAGTTATTTTTGTTCCATTTAAAGAAGGCAAACCTTCTGGTTTGCCTTTAGACGTTTTAACAGGATTTTTAAATGATAAGGGTCAGGCGCAAGGCAGACCTGTTGGTGTATTGGTTGATCATAATGGTGGATTGCTTGTAGCCGATGATGTTGGTAACAAAATTTGGCGTGTAACACAGTCACCGGAACAGGCTAGCAACCACTAAACAACATACATCATTTGACTTATGGCTTGAATGCATGTGTTTAAAGCTCACTGTTTTACAAAACAGGCTGGGGTATATGATTCTTAAAGTAACGTTTGCACTTCGATGCCTATCCATTGTTTTACTTGCTTGTTCAATCATTGGCTGTGGCTTGGTAAAAAAATTCAACAATTCGCTTGAGGTTTTCACCTGGTGGTTGGATGATTATTTTGATTTTACAAATGATCAAAATACATTATTGAAAGTTGTATTAATTCGTATTCATGATTCGCATCGAAATCATTAATTACCAGAGGGTACTGCAACGCTACAAAGGATAAAGCTTGCTCTGAGCGAGAATAGTATTAGTTCTTCGCAACCGTGTGTGCAACAAGAGGAAATAGTTGGCTTACTAAAGAGCCATTAGAAGGTGGGCGCTTAATAAATGATATTGATGGATAAAGGACAGAAAAAAATTAACTTTTAAACAGTAGTTAACCTAACATTATTAATTGGTTAGTATCTAAAGAAGATTAATGGGTAAGTTATGTAAAGTTGAGCATATTCAATAGGTTGCGTATAATTAATATTAATATATTAGTTCCTAAAGAGTTTATACATAGGTGTGTGAGAGTGGCTCGTTAGAACAATATTTTAAAGTCAATATCTACTGTGTTTATTAATCGGGGACCCTCGTAAATGAAAATAAAAAAGACTAGAATTTAACGTTTATATATTTCTAATAATCACTAAAACTAATGAGAGAAGAGATAGCTCAAGCAGGTACTAAAAAAGTGGTAGTAAAACTTATTGAAGCAGTAGCTACCGAACCCATAAAAGAGGGACGACTGGAAGTCCCTTAGTTCAAATATTAAATCCAATAATAGGTTCAATTTTTTACAAAGAACATTCGAGCAATTCTTGTGAGTTTGATTTCAAACTAACGCCTGGTTAGGGTAAAGTTGCACTGGAAGCGGCGCGACAGGTCTTGTTGCGTCGCTCGCAGTTACTTAAGCTGGCCGCGGATTTCCCCGCCTTTATGTGCATCGCTATGTACATTGACATACATACCGCCCTCCTTGAGGGTAGTAATTTGCTCAGCCGTTAATATAGTACCATCTGGCACAATCCATTCGCTGTCTCCTTGCCTCGTGAGCGGGACGGCGACGGATCCATTAGTCCCCTCAATGCCTGCATGAATGTGTGCCATGGTTGCTTTAATACCTTTTGTTATGACACTGCCCGAAAGAGACATGTCATCTTTCAAAATGAAATTTGCTGTGCCAGAAGCCATGGTTGTAACAGATGGCACTTCCTGTTTGCCGTCGAGGGTGACATTCATCTCGGCTGCCGAGACGCCGAATGACGCTGTCCCCATCATCACTGCGAAGAGGTGTGTACGAAAGTATTGAATTAATGCCTGAGTAACTGTATGCATGGTTAAACTCCTATTAAAAAAATTTATCGTAGTTCATCTTATTAATAAGCTGCCTTAATGTCAACATGTTAGTAAAACATATCGAAACGATTCTTCTGCACACATAAAGAAGAACTGAAAAACATCACCAGTGCTTAATTGAATCGACTGCTTCTAAACATGGAGTTTATTGAGGTGCTTTTGGGGGTAAGTATAAATAAAAGAAACATAAATCTATTTATTATGTTTAGACTGCAGATAGTTAGGCATGTCTGATGCTACGCTTAAAAGCTTTTTCGACCATCAAGCTGGTCTCGGATTAAGCCCAGAAAGTCTATTTGGTGAAGCTGGCAGCAGTTTTATGCGCATACGTATTGCCGCACCAAAACAAGTGATTTCTGAAGCTTTACAGCGGGTTTATATTGCACTCTTAAACTCAGGTTAATTAAAATTAGTTGGTTGTATCGTAACTCCTAGTAACGAACCATCACTTCATTTCGTCGCCAAAAAGGCGGTGTCCATGGCGGATTGTAGCGCGCTAGCTCAGGGTTGCCTGTTGGGATAATATTTTTAGTTGCCAACCAAGCAATTAATTCAGCCGTTTTTTTAGTGACTCTCTCTTCACCAGTAAGCCAAGAAAATCGAATCACTGCATAATTTTCGCTTGGCAGTTCTCTTAAGGTCACAGCAGGGTTGTTTGGTTTTGGTAAGATTTCCATTGTATATTCGCGAGGCATAACAAAATGCATTCGCCACTTTCCTTCAGTCTCCTCCATTATTACAGGAGCTGTCATACTTATCTTCTCTGATCTTTGCTCCACCTCTGTTGTTACTGGCGCAGTTAAACTAATCTCTTGATTACCTAATGTAGCTGCCGTATTATTTCCAAAAATATAATCTGCAATTAGTCTAAAACCTGCCCTTGAAGCATCATTTAGGTTTCCAGAGATCCAAGTTTCTGCAATAATCCTTGGGTTATAAGCGCGCAACTCAAAGGACTCTGATTTTTCTAATACAACATATTTTGGCTCTTCAACTGCCATTACGAATTCAGAAAAAAATACAATAATAATAATTAATGCAATGCGCTCCATTTAATTTCCTAGTGTATATAGATAAGATCTATATGGGCTTTATACATCTGAGGCTGCAGTATATTTAGCACCATATTTTATAAATTCTATGGTTGCTATAATTAATACCTGGAAGGTTAAGGTTAAATCACATAGCTAAACTGGAAACATTACTTGATTAAAAATAAGTAAATCAATAATCCAAAATATAACAATGCAAATATAGCTACTATCCAAAATACTTTCTGCATATTAGTGTTGATTTCACTCAGCTTCGCATTATTAGTCTCAAGTAGCTGCTGAACTTTTTCTTCATTTCCCAAACGTAGCTCCCAGTGCTTACTTATCTAGCTTATTAGATTTCTTAGTCATAAATTCTGCGACAATATTACGATGGCGCATACAATCACTGCTATTTTTATTTTCACAACGCTCACGTAGTTTACAAAAACATGTATTCGCTACCATTTGCTCTAGTGAGCTTAGTTCCGCATATCTTTTTAGCTTCATTGCCTTTTATTTTCCTTGTTATAGTAATTAGATTAATACAAGGCTTCAATGTGAATAACAACTACATCAGCCGCATCACTATCAAGTGATCGAATTGGCGCTTCCAATGATTCAAGTGCTTTAATATCTTTTTGTGCATAAGCCACCCGAGTAAGGGCGACCATTGCATCCAGGTCACGTGCATTTAGCACAACGGCTTTACTTAAGTGTCTCTTAGCCTCTGTAAAATTACCATTGCCCTCTTCTGCAACCCCTAAATAGTAAAATGCGTCTGCTGATGTTGGCTCATCTTGTACCCATTGTTTTGAAATAGCTTTAAGTGTACTCCAGTTTTTATTTTTATATGGAATCACTACACGCATAAAGGCAGGCCTTTGTGCTAAAGGTAGTGCCCAAAATGGAATGACATTGGTGGCTAAACTATGAGTTTCCGGTGCATCCATCAACTCCTTAATCCATTCCGCAGGCAAGTGGTAGTAATATCCCTTCCCCGGACTTTTAAATGTCGAAATTCCAATCAAATTGAGTTGTTCATCAAAAAGTGCGCCACCACTAGATCCCAAATTGAACGGAGCACTAGAGCGAACAATGAAGCTATCATCATAGGCGTATGTCGCCTTAATATTACCATAAGAAGGTTGGGGAACATTTTGGCCACCCGGGAAGCTTAAGCTAAAAACAGGCTCTTCATACTGCAATGTTACGCTGTCGCGCAAGGGAACAGGCTTGAATGGTAAATCATCAAATTTAAGTAAGCATAAGTCTCGCTTCCAATCTGCTTTGATTGCGATAGGTTTATAGCCTTGACGAAACTTAGCAACATTCGCACCGTCTGCATTTGCAATCACATGGCAGTTAGTCGCTACATACTCTTTGCTCACTACCACTCCAGACCCACGCCCATTACGCCCGTCTGGCAACTCTGTTGTAATCATCACCACAGATTGGCTCAATGCTAATGTCTCAGCAAAAGTGGGCCTAGCCAAAATAATGGGTGCGTAAAGTAAACACCCTAATAACATCACAATACGATGATTCATATAAACAACTTCCCTTTAGGCTTCTATTAATTGCAAAAACGCAAAAGTACGACAACCTCTAACCAGAAAGGTTTACCTATCAGCAGTAAATTAAGTAGTTATTAACAACAGTAATGATATTATAAACAAGCGATATTCTTATTAATATGATGTTAAGTATTTAAGTGGAAAACACCAGTTTGCAACTTTTCTGCATGCCATAACTCATAATTTTTAACTCTAGTTTTATAGAAAGCATTATCAAATGAATCTACTATTAATATTTACCCTATGGAATGCCGTATTTATTTTGCCTGCCAGTGCTCAAGAGGTTGGTTTTCATCAATATATTAATGCGCCATATTCATCAGTAAGAGATAGTTTGATCAATGACGGCTGGGAAACAGTAACCAATCAACAAATTCAAGACACGAGCCTCTATGCGCAAGATATTTTCAACAAAGGGTACAAGGAGGTTGTTAACTGTATTTCTATGGAGAGAGATCAATGTCAGTTTGTCTTAACAAAAAATGAAACAATTATTATTGTGACGACAAAAGAAAAAACTTTGAACGTTGAGTCGATAGTAGCGAAAAGTAAATAACTATAGGGCTATTTATTTAAATTTTTTTGAGTACCGCCTATGAGGCAACATTAATATCTTAAGTGCTTTATTAAAACATACCAATTGAGATGTTTTAATAAAAGTACATAAGTAAGTAGAGTTGCAGGTAAGTCGCTCAGCGAGCATCAACCCTTTAGGTTTTCAGAATTCCTAGCAAATTAGGAATTATAACTACCATGGAGTGGGACTGAATTTAGAACCGCTTTTTTTTATCAAATTTGTTACAGGGAAGACATTCGTTATATCGATAAACCTGCAATTCCTGGACCGGCTACCGCTATTTTTAGCTTATTATTAGTCCTCGTGCACTTAAATCAATCAAAGGTTTTCGGCATCACTGATGTATAAACTAGCTTGATACCTTATTGCTTCTTCATCTTCATCAGACATTTTCTCAAGCTGCATATTCACAATACCTAACCTTGGATTATTCGTTAACTTTGCTTTCTGTTTCTGAAAAAAATTCCAGTATAAACTGTTGAATGGGCAAGCATTCTTGCCAACTCTAGTTTTAGATGAATAGCTACAGTCACCACAATAATTACTCATTTTATTAATATAAGACGCTGATGATACATAAGGCTTAGTTGCTAATAGCCCACCGTCTACATACTGGCTCATACTGAGGGTGTTCGGCATTTCTACCCATTCGAAGGCATCAATATAAATACCTAAGTACCACTGATGGACTGCATGCGGGTTAACACCCATTAATAAGGCAAAGTTACCAATCACCATTAAGCGTTGTATGTGATGCGCATACGCATGATCTAAAGACTGTTTGATGGAATGCTTTAAACAATTCATTTTAGTATTGCCATCCCAAAACCAGCTGGGCAATGGCTTATCCTGATCAAAGTAATTGGCTTCTCCCATTTCAGGCATATGCGACCAATAAAATCCTCGAACAAACTCACGCCACCCTAAGATTTGACGAATAAACCCTTCAACCGCGGGCAATGGATAACCTCTGTCAACATAGGCTTGCTCTGCTTTTGCAATCACCTCAGCAGGAGAAAGCATTTTAACGTTAAGTGAAAATGAAATTAGCGAGTGGAATAAACGAAAGCTACCCGTGTGCATAGCATCCTGATAAGCACCAAAATTAACGAGGTTATAATTAATGAAATAATCTAATACTGCTAATGACTCAGTACGGTTAACTGGCCATCTAAATACCTCGGCACTTGGGTCACCCATCGTATCAATATTTTGTCCGGTTATTTCAGACCATAACTCGCTATGGTCATGCATTGGCCTAGTGTCTTCCTGTGCAGCTGGCTTGCCGTTCCATTTTTTTCGGTTTTCTTTATCGTAATTCCACTGGCCACCTACTGGCTTTTGTTTCTCATCCAATAAGATTTTGTGTTTGATTCTCATGTGCCTATAAAATCTCTCCATTAACCATTTCTTACCTGCAAAGAAATTACTAGCTTCATCTCGCTTAGTTAAAAAATGTTCTGTCGAAAACATTTCATACGGAATATTAAGACTATTAACAAATGCACTCATTAACTCGTCTACCCGATACTCATCAGGTGCTTGATATGCAAACCTCTCAACTTTATTTTGCTCAATGAGCTTGTTGAGGTTCTGCTCAAAATCATGGGTATTGCTAGGGTCAGTAATAGATAGGTAAATTACCTGATGGGCTTGTGCTAAAAGTGCATCTTTGAAAGCCCGCATTGCAGCAAAGATAGCAATCAGTTTTTGCGCATGGTGTAAGACATAACACGTTTCTTGTTTAATTTCCATCATGACATACAGCGTATTGTCATTTACAGTATTAAACCAGGAATGGTCAGAATTTAACTGGTCACCTAATATCAACCTTAATTGCTTCATTTTATATTCGACTTTCTGGCATGCCGGCAGGCATTAGAGCAATATTTGACTTCACCCCATACTGTCGCCCACTTTTTCCGCCAGTTAAATTCACGCTGGCAAGTAGCACATACCTTCACAGGAAAGTTTCTTTTTTTGATCATGCTAAGAGTATTAATTTAATTACGAAGTTTGTATTGCGTAGGGCTGAAAGGACGAGTGATGTTACCTTTCCTTAATGCCATGTGTTTACACGATATATTTCTAACGCGCTTGCGCCAAAGTTTATAGCTGCCAAAAGTTAACCAAGTTTTCATCAATTTCATTAAAGCATCTTCATTCAAACCATAAAGACGCTCAATATCGTCAAAAGTAGTTTTGTCTTCCCATGCCATTTCAATAATTCTAGATTGATCACAATTAATGAGTACAGTATCTATTTCAACTGGACTTTTTACCTTAACTACCTTTTGATTGGTGGGTTTAATTCTAAATGATTTATCATCTATGATCTTTTGCTTCATATGGCCTTTTTAAGTAAGTATTAAAGGGTATTTAGTCTTCACACACCCACGCTGTTGATTTTTTTATGGCCTCAAACCCTTGGTTTGCTCCTGCTGCCATTGCGTAAGGGTTCTCTTCGTTTGACAGGATGTAATCCATTTGTCTGGCTGGGATTATTAAACTATATTTTTCTGCGATACAACCACACACTACAGTCGTTTTTTTAGTACTACAGTTCCTAACCACTTGGGCTGTCAATACTTCTGGCCATAGTGCAGCATTGGTCTGTGCCTCATCAACTGTTGAACGTTTTTGAGTGATGAAAGAATACATAAGCTCAACACTTGCTCTTAACTTACCTAGCGGTGCTGTTTGTAAAATATCCGCATTCGGAACGGCTAAGGTAACTGCATTCACTGTAAAGTCGGCCTCATTATGAGTGTTTTGTGGCAAATGGTATCCTTGAGCACCGAGCATAATCTTTTTAGCGGGCTGTGCGTCTAGTACGGCATTAGCTTCATTAATATCCGCCTGCGGTAAGATTAGTACTAATTTTGCAAGGCAGCCCTGACCCTCGGCAATTTCAACCCTAACCTTAGCCACTTTATCAGCTAGCGCGTGCTTAAAAGCTGGGGGAATTTTTTTGCTCAAGTAACTTATTTCTTTATTGGTTAGTTGCATTAACTGATTTTCTGACAAACATCCAGCAAATACAGCATTAACATTAAACAACATTAATAAAATAATACTAATTCTCATCATTTAATACTTCCTATAAATATAAGTTTTAATTCAGACAAAACGACACATAAAACGTTCCAACATTGATGATGGCTAAGCACCTGAGTAATATTAAAGCACTGTACTCATTGTTTTCCACGTTCCCTGCTGAACTTTGCCATTTATTGTACATCTAGATATGCAGTTTATATCTCTATTTCTAGGTATCCGCATTTGTTAAATATTATTTTGGTACACGATGGAATGCTAAATAGTAAGCATTCACTTGTGAAGTTTCCACATGTAAAAATCTTTATTATTGATTTTGATTACTATCAAGGTTGGGCCATTAATAGGCTCCGATTGATTGCTGACTGCTTAGCTGAGATGCCTAATGTTAAGGCTTGGGTAGGAAGGTCATAAGAAGTGTTTTCGCACTTAAAAATAACAAATGTCATCTCGCAGAAGACTCCTAGCCACGTTTCAAAGCAACTAGTTTTAGACTGCCCAACACAATGATATGCAGAAGAAAAAGCATGTGAAGATCACTTGGATCCAAAGAATATTGAAAGCTTTTCACGCTTTTGGAAAATAGCTTCACTTAACTTAATGCTGCTTGTAAAAAAAGCGCATTCCGAAAGGGTGCGCCTAAATTCATAAATTCATTATTAGCGGAAATAAATAGTGTTTAAGACTCCTCATTTCGCAAAAACACCCATTCGTCATCTGTTGATTGCGTCTCACTAAACTGATAACCATTAGCATCAAAAGCTTTAATCTGTTCAGGCTGTTCAATTTTATGGTCAATGATGTAACGGCTCATTAATCCACGGGCTTTTTTGGCGTAGAAGCTAATAATTTTATATTGGCCATTTTTTTCATCTTTAAACACTGGCGTAATAATGCGTGCGTCCAGTTGTTTGGCTTTAACCGCTTTAAAATATTCATTAGACGCCAAGTTAATCAGCACTTTATCGGCTAATGCAGGCTCCTCTTCTAATGAAACTTTGAGCTGCTCGCCCCAAAAATCATATAAATTGCCACCGCTAGCATTCGCTAGTCTTGTCCCCATTTCTAAACGATAAGGCTGTATATAATCAAGTGGCTTCAATACGCCATATAAACCAGACAAAATACGTAAATGTTTTTGAGCAAAGTCAAAACCAGCTTTATCTAACGTAGCTGAATCAAGCCCCGTATAAACATCACCATTAAAAGCCAAAATAGCTTGCTTGGAATTTTCTGCATTAAAAGGTGGTGACCATGATTGAAAGCGGCTTAAATTGAGTCCCGCCAACTTATCACTAAGCTTCATTAAACTTGCAACGTCTTGCACAGAGAGTGCTTGCAACTGCTCTATTAAGACTTCAGATTGTGCTAAATAACGTGGCTGACTCGCAGACTGCGTGACAGATGGTGTTTCAAAGTCTAAGTTTTTAGCGGGTGAAATAACGAGCAACATAAAGTTTGGCTTTCCTAGCTTAGGGAATAATCAGCAGCATCATCATTGACATCATACTTCAGCTCATGATGCCTTAAAAAAAGAGGTTACTCAAGCCTAAAGAATAAGACAAGCCCACTATTCAATATCAGCATCTTTTTGCATACTTTCATCGTATATATTGGCCCTGTTGCAGACAGATTTTTTAGCATGATACATGGCAATATCAGCATGCTTGAGTAGCTCTTGTTGCGTGCTACCATGCAAGCCGAACAGTACAATGCCAATACTTGCCGTACGCTTATAATCAACGTCTACTAAATGATACAGTTCATTAAGGTTCGCCAGTATTAGCTTGGTGATTTTATCTACCGCCTCTAAAGCCTCTTTAGTATTTTTATTCGAGTTTTCAGCACAATCACAAACGCATCTCCACCGAACCTTGATACGGCATCACTTATACGTATGCTTTTCTGTAGCCGTTCAGCAACTTGAATGAGCAAAACACTCGCCTGCACATAAGCAAGTAACATTACTAAAATAAATTATAAATTGTGGTCTTTGTATTAAAAGCAAGGAGTTGTGCCAATTGCTCTTCTTGCACGGCCATTTGGTCTTTATTCTCTGCGATAAGACTTACACTCAATCATCAGGTGATTTATATTTATGTTGTAAAAATCAACATAAGGGTGCACATGGTGCTCGCTCGACTATAATAGTCGTACTCTTTAGTTGGATTAGTTGATACTTAACAAAATGCAAAGCTTTGGCCTTTATATAATCGGTGATGAAATTCTCTCAGGCAAGCGCAAAGATGCACATTTATGCAAAGTGATTGAGTTACTTGCGGCGCGTGGCTTACAGTTGAATTGGGCGCACTTCTTAGGTGATACCCCTGAACAAATCACTAGCTTACTGAAAGCCAGTATGGCTCGTGGTGATATTGTATTTAGCTTTGGTGGTATTGGTGCCACACCTGATGACTTCACGCGACAATGTGCTGCTGATGCAGCAGGTCTGCCGATTGAGCGCCATGGTGGTGCGGTGGCAGAAATTGAAGCGCAATATGGTGAAAGTGCTTACCCCAAGCGGGTATTGATGGCTGACTTTCCACAAGGTGCTGATTTAATTCCTAACCCAGTGAATCGCGTGGCAGGCTTTAGTATTAAAGGGCATTACTTTGTACCCGGCTTTCCTGAAATGGGCCACCCGATGGTGGAATGGGTGTTAGAAACGTATTACACGCATTTATTTCATCAAACTGATTATATTGAATCTTCTATTTTAGTCACTGAAGCAGGTGAAAGTGATTTGATTGATTTAATGAATGCGATGTTAATCCAGTATCCAGCGCTTAAAATATTTAGTCTGCCAAAATCTAATCAGCATCGCACGACTGAGCTAGGGATGAAAGGTGAAAGTGAGCCAGTGCAAGCCGCGATGAAAATGCTTAAAAAGGAAGTCTCTGCTTTAGGCTTTCCTTGGATAGATATCGCTAACTAAGCATTTAAGTATGTGCTGTTTCACGCATCACAAACACCGCAAGAACACTAATTGCCGCCATAGCTGATACGTAATAACCCACCCATGACAAGCCACCTGTGATGGCTAACCATTGTGAAACACTTGGCGCAAAGGATGCACCAAGTATGCCGCCAAGTTGGTAAGCCAAACCAGCGCCGGTATAACGCACTGCAACCGGAAATTGTTCTGGCAAATACGCGCCCATCGGCGCGAATGTTGCACCCATTAGGAATAAGGCCAATGAAAGAAATACAGTAACCGTCACAATAGAGGTGCTGCCCATTAATGGACTCATAGCAAAACCTAGCATCACGGCCAATAAACCACTGATGAGTAAAACAGGGCGACGTCCATATCGATCTGACAGCCATGCGGATATCGGTGTTGCTACCGCCATAAATACGACTGCGACACAAAGCATAAGCAATAAATCTTGCCTTGCCATACCCAGCTGTTTAGTGCCGTAGCTTAAGCAAAAAACGGCGGCGGTATAAAATAAGTTGTAACACACCACCATTGCCATTGCGCCTAATAACACAGGTTTTAAGTGTGTTTTTAAGAGCGCCTTAACAGGCATAACATGGATTGCTTGATTTGCTAATGCTTTTGCGAAAGTAGGGGTTTCTGTCAATTTAAAGCGTATATACAAACCAACACCGACTAACAACGCACTCAGGATAAAAGGCAAGCGCCAACCCCATGATTTGAATTGCGCATCACTTAAGAAGAAACTTAAGCTGAGAAAACTAAGTGTTGCTAATAGGATGCCGACTGATGGGCCGAGTTGTGGAAACATACCATACCATCCTCGCTTGCCCTTCGGTGCATGCTCGGTCGCTAATAAAGCAGCACCGCCCCACTCACCACCTAAGCCGATGCCTTGCCCAAAACGCAACACACAGAGTAATAATGGCGCCCAAAACCCTAAGGTGTCATAACCTGGTAATAAGCCGATGAGTAAGGTAGAAATACCCATCACCAGCAAAGAAGCTGCAAGGGTTGCTTTACGTCCAACCTTATCGCCAAAATGACCAAACAAGATGGCGCCGAATGGCCTTGCGATAAAGGCAAGACCAAACGTGAGAAAGGCATTTAAAGTTTGAACAGCTGGGTCACTAGCGGGAAAGAAGACTTGCCCAATGACCAGGGCAGACGCCATCGCGTAGATATAAAAATCATAAAACTCAATGGCTGTGCCGATAAAACTGGCGAAGGCGATCTGACTAGTCGATGCTTTTTTCATCCTCTAATGATAAAAGCGTATCGGACATTTTCAAAGGTTTATTTAATGCAGATTCGGCATCCTTGACTGCCTTTTTAGGTTGCCAGCCACCGCCTAACGCTTTGAATAAATCCACTGATGCATTCAGTGTATTCTGACGATTTTGCACAAAAGCTTGTGATGCTTGAATATGGCTGCGTTTTGCATCCAATACATCTAAGTATGCAGAATAGCCCGCTTTATAACGGTTTTGTGTGATATCAAGCATCGATTGTGTCGTTGCTTTTTTAGAAGCTGCAACCGTTTCAATCGCTTTATATTGTCGTAAATTAACCAAGGCACCATTCACTTCTCTAAACGCTTTTGCTACCGCACTGATATAAGCCTGTAAAGCTTGCTTTTGTTTGGCTGTCGCTTGATCCACTTTAGCATCTAGCCGTCCTGCGTTAAAAATCGGCAAGTCCAAACTCAAGCCAAGAGACCAAACACGTGAAGCTTTTTTCAACAGATCACCCAGCTCTAAACTTTCACCTCCATAGTTACCTGTTAGTGAGATGCTAGGATACAAAGTGGCTTTTGCTGAGCCGATATTAGCATTAGCCGCAATCAAATCTTGTTCAGCTTGCATGATATCTGGTCGTCGTTCTAATAAAGCAGATGGCAAACCCACAGGTGGCATCGGTGGCAAAGGCAAATGCATTAAATCATCTTCAGCAACGGTTAACTCTTCTAGCGTCAAGATAATGAGCACATGTTCAGCCAACCTTCTTTGCCGTTTAAACTCTTGTGTCTGTATCAACAAATCATCTCTGACGAGTGCTGATTGGTGCACATCTAACATAGACATAATGCCACCTTTCTCACGACGCTTAGCAAGCGCAAGTGCGTCTTCAGCAACAGTTAAATTTTTGGCGGTGTGTTTGATTTGCGAATCGATACTGCGAATCTGCAAGTAGCTGCTCACAACCAGACTTTCAATGGTGAGCTCAACGGTTTCTTTTGCATAGACTGTCGATAGATAGTTGGCACGTGCACTTTCTTTTGCACGTGATAATTTACCCCAAAAATCTAACTCAATCGATGAGCGCAGGCTTAAATCAAAAGAGTCACGTGGGTTTTGGCCAAATGCTGGAAATGCACCTGCCTCTGTTACTCGGTTACGTTGTCCATTACCGCCCAAATCGACTATTGGAAATAAGTAAGATCCTACCTCCCGCATTTGCGCATCAGCCTCTTCAACCCGCGCCACCGCCGTTTTAATATCGGTATTACTTTTGTAAACTTTTTCAACCAACATGTTTAATGTTGGGTCTTGATACAACGTCCACCATTGAGTAGGAATCTCTTTTATTGATGACAATGCAACATCACCAAACGTTTCTGGTAATGGGATTGATGGGCGGAAGTAATCCAAACCCAAAGTCATGCAACCTGGTAGCACCGTCAATGCTAGGATGATGCCAAGCTTATTGATTGCTGGATTCATTTTACATCCTCTGTTTCAGCTTCTACATGCCCATGATGTCTCACTTGGTTTTCATTCGTTAACCAAGTAAAGAATAATGGAATAAATATGGTGGCAACAAAGGTGGCTAAAATCATACCGCCAAAGACCCCCGTCCCCATTGATTGCCTAGCTGCTGCGCCAGCACCAGTCGCAATCACTAATGGTACAACGCCTAAAACAAAGGCCATTGATGTCATGATAATCGGTCTAAACCGCAGCCTTGCCGCTTCTAATGCAGCTTGTGCGACAGGCATGCCTTCCTCCATTTTCTGGCTAGCAAATTCCACAATCAAAATGGCATTCTTTGTCGCCAAGCCAATCAAGGTAATCAAGCCAATTTGGAAGTAAATATCATTCGGCATGCCGCGGAATAGCACGGCTAATAGCGCACCCGTTAATGCAAATGGCACAGCCATAATCACAGCCAGTGGTAATGCCCACGTTTCAAATTGCGCGGCCAAAATCAAGAACACCATAATAATGGCAAAGCCAAAGGCGAGCATCGCTGCATTGCCTGTGCGTTTCTCTTGGTAAGCTTGCCCTGTCCATGCAATTTTATAACCATCTGGCAAACTGACTTTCGCAAGTCGCTCTACCGTACTAATGGCATCACCAGAACTCACCCCAGGGGCGCCACTACCGAATATTTTAGCTGACAATAAACCGTTATAGCGTTCCAGCTGCTCTGCACCAATAACATTGTGAACCTTACTAATCGCTGACAATGGAATCATATTTCCTTTAGGGTTCGCTTCAGTTGGTTGGCTACGCACATAGACTTTACCTAAGTCTTTAGGCTGCATTCTAAAGCCTGCTTCAGCTTGCAATTGCACGCGATAAGTGCGACCATTTTTATTGAAATCATTAACATAATATTGCCCCATAGTGCTTTGTAATGTTGCGTAAATATCAGCAATATTCACATTAAGCGAAATTGCTTTTGCTTCATCCACTTCTATTTTCAACTGCGGTACCGTTGGACGGAAAAAGCTATTCAACCCGGTTAAGGTTGGTTCTGCACGCATCGCGCCCATCAAATTGTTCATCACTTGTGCGAGTTTAATGGGATCGGAATCACGCTGACTTTGCACATACACTTCAAAGCCACCTGCTGAACCCAGACCACGAATGGCAGGCGGATTCACCGCAAAGCCTAAACCATCTGGCTGCATCATCCCGATACCGGTTAATTTACCCACCATGTCATCTGCAGTTTTGCTTCTTTCATCCCAGTCAGTTAACCTGACAAACATGGTGGCCGCATTGGTTTTATTACTACCAGTGAACAACTCAAATCCGTTAATCACAAACTGGGCTGCCGCGGCTTCATCTTGTGCAATCGCAGCACGAATGTTTTCAGTGGTTTTACTTGTTCTACTTAAAGTCGCATTATCTGGCATCACAATGGCCGAGATAATATAGCCTTGGTCTTCTGCTGGCACAAGACTGCCTGGCACCGTGCGAAAAAGCACTAACATCGCGATAATAAAGCCACCAAATGCAACACCACCAATGATTTTATGGTGCAAGGTTAAGTTAACCGTATTGGTATATAAATGAGATAACCATTTAAATCCGCTATTGAATTTTCTAAAAAAAGCATTTTCTTTTCCATGCGTATTTTTTAGAATCATGGCACACAATGCTGGGGTTAACGTCAATGCCACTACACCTGAAATCACCACCGCAATCGCGACGGTAATTGCAAATTGCCGATAGAGCTGTCCTGCGATACCACCTTGGAAAGCAACTGGTACAAATACCGCGCAGACCACTAAGGTCATCGCAATCACAGCCCCAGATACTTGGCTGATTGATTTAGCGGCTGCTTGAAATGGGTTCAACCCCTCTTCCGCCATTAATCTTTCAGTATTTTCTAGCACCACAATCGCATCATCGACCACAATGCCGACGGCCAGAATCATGGCGAATAATGTCAATAAGTTGATTGAGAACCCAAAAATATAAAGTCCAGCAAATGTACCGATGAGTGAAATAGGCACCGCAATAACGGGGATAAGTGTTGCGCGCCAATTCTGCAAGAATAGGAACACCACTAAGACAACCAATACTAAGGCTTCAACAAACGTATGTAATACCTCATCAATCGTCGAAGCAACGAAATCACTGGTGTCATAAGGAATAGCATAGGTCATGCCTTCAGGAAAGCCTTCTTGCAATTCGGCTAGTTTCGTTTTAATTGCGCCAGCCGTATCCAATGCGTTAGCACCACTTTGCAAGAACACGAGAATCGCCACACCCGTCTCACCGTTTAAGGTTGATGAGGTGTTATAACTTTGCGCACCCAGCTCAATACGGGCAACATCTTTCAGATACAAAATGCCATTGGGGCCGTCAGCTCGCACAATGATATTGCCGAATTCTTCGGGCTCTAACAAACGACCTTTTGCCGTCACGGTATAGATTAATTGTTGGCTATCTGGTGCAGGATTTGCACCAATTTTACCTGCCGCATACTGGTTATTTTGTGCACTAATCGCATTAGCGACATCTGTTGTGCTAATGCCTAATTGCGCCATGCGGTCTGGTCGCAACCAAACCCGCATTGAATAATCTTGCCCACCGACAATGGTCGCATCACCCACGCCTTTGGTGCGTTTCATCTCATCCAATACATTTAGCGTGGCGTAGTTACTTAGGTATAAACGATTATGTTTTTCATTGGTCGATGTCAACATCGCCGCCATTAAAATATCATTCGATTTTTTCTGTACGATTAAACCATTTCGACGTACTTCAGCTGGTAGTCGCGGCGTTGCAATATTCACACGGTTACTGACATTAAAGGTCGCTTGATCAACATCCGTACCAATATCAAACGTAGCCGTCATCACTAAGACACCACTAGAATCTGCACTAGAACTAAAGTACAGTAGATTATCAACGCCGCTCAATTGCTCTTCAATCGGCGCAGCCACGGTTTTAGAAAGCGTATCGGCACTTGCACCAGGATAGCTGGCAGTAATTTGAACCGTCGGCGGTGCGATTTCAGGATATTGTGCAATCGGCAACTGAAAAGCAGCAGCTAAACCTGATAGTACAATAATGATGGACAATACTGAGGCAAATATCGGCCTAGTAATAAAAAACTTGGTCATAATCTATTTACCTATTCTTTACATTACTTTTTATCGTCAGGATTTTTTGGTGCATCAGCCGTATTATTGATTGGTGGTGCGGGCTGCTTAGGTGCTACAGGTGCGCCAGGTCGAACTTTAATCAAGTTATCAACAATCACTTTATCGCCTTGTTTTAAACCGCCTAATATCACCCAGTCTTGACCACTCCAACTACCCGCTTGTACTGGCCTAATAGCAGCAACAGTATTCCCTTTATCATCGGTTTCTGCGACGAATACAAATTTACCTTGCTCACTAGAGAGCACAGCCGCTTGCGGTACTAAGAACACGCCTTCATTACTTCCTGTCGTCACACGGATGCGAACAAACTGACCAGGAATCAATTTTTTATCTGCATTTTTAAACTCTGCGCGTAACTGCTGTGTGCCTAATGCAGGGTCGATACTGCTGGCTGAAAAGTTTAATTTACCTGTCTCTGGATATTGAGTGCCGTCAGGTAAGATTAAATCAATACCTTCTACCGACTCACTTGTCAGCATGCCGCCTAACTGTGTTAATTCAGAATCAGACAAGCTAAAGCGCACCCAGATTGGTGAGGTTTGCACAATCGTCGTTAACAAACTCGTATTGGCATTTACCAGCGCACCTTCTGAATACTGAAAACGACCTGCCATACCGCTCTCAGGCGCTTTTACTGTTGCATAAGACAAATTCAATTCAGCCTCATGCAACATGGCTCTAAACTCTTGAACGCTGGCATCTGCCATCGCATGGTCAGATACAGCATTATCATATTCCCGTTGGCTAATCGACTTGGTATCTAAAAGTGTTTTTAATCGTTCAGCTTCTCGCTTAGTTTGTTGCACACGTGCATTTTTCTGTGCAAGATGCGCACGCGCTTGCGTCGCTTTCATTTTATACGGCACAGGGTCAATTAAGAACATCGGCTGCCCTGCTTTAATCTCAGCACCTTCTTCAAATAACTTCTTCAATATAATGCCACCGACACGCGGTCTTATTTCAACTTCTTTAGCACCCTCTGTTTGCGCAACAGCTTCTGCTTGAATCGGTACAGTCGCTGGTTGAACTTCTAGCACGCTCACTGGCATTGCCGGCATTGCAGCTGGTTGCTGCGAATCTGGGCCTTGTTGCCCACATGCCACCAATAAAAGTGTAGCGCCAATAGCGAGCATCGCGTGATATGTTTTATGAATAAGGTTAACCATTGCAGCCTCTATATTAATATTGTTCAAATAACGTTAAACTTGCAAACATACAAGATTGAATGTATATTATATACAAACATGAATGTATGTAAATAGTTTTTATGGCAAGATTCTGAAAGCTTCATAAAAGGTTCACGGAAAATATGGTTCGGAAGACAAAAGAAGATGCAGAGATTACGCGTCAGCGCATTATTAAGGCGGCTCGTGAGCTATTCTCACAGAACGGGGTTAGCAAAACTAGTTTAGAAAAAATCGCCAAACATGCCGGCGTCACGCGTGGTGCAGTGTATTGGCACTTTGAGAATAAAACAGCGTTATTTCACATTATGCGTGAACAAGTATTCCTCCCCTTCATTGACCGCATTGATGACACGCTATTGGCTAGCACCAGTGAGAAAAATCCGTTAAAGCGCATCGAAAACTTCTTGTTAGCCACCATACACACACTTAACGAAGACCAAGCCACACGTCAAACATACGAAGTACTCATGATTAAATGTGAGTATGTTGATGAGCTTGCCGACGTATTACAACAAATTCTGATCAACTGCTCTGACATTGTCGAAAAGATTGAACAAGTCTATCAAGATGCGCACCGCCAACACCTCATTAACTCCAATCATTCCCCAGCAGACCTTGCAATGGATACTCATTTATTCTTTGGCGGTCTCTTGCATATGTGGGTAAAAGACATCGAAGGAAAACGATTTAGAAACCAAGCAGAAGCACTGGTTAAGACACACATTAATTTGCGTCAGAGATAAATGAACAAGTATCGTCATTCTCCACAGCTTTAACCTACAACTCTCAGCAGAAATATTCACTAAAAATCATCAAGGTTTTGGTTCCCTATAAGCCAAATTGCGTATAAAATAGTCAACCTTTTCGTTGCACACTATTAACTATGCAAATTGGTCACATTACGCTAAAAAACAATTTGGTCGTCGCCCCTATGGCTGGCGTCACGGATAGACCTTTTCGCCAATTGTGTAAAAAAATGGGTGCTGGCCTTGCTGTTTCTGAAATGGTGACATCAAATTCATTACTTTATGGTAGTGAAAAAACGCGACGTCGCGCCAACCACGAAGGCGAAGTTGATCCTATTTCCGTACAAATTGCTGGTGCAGATCCAGCGATGATGGCTGAAGCTGCGAAACATAATGTAGATAATGGCGCGCAAATCATTGATATCAATATGGGTTGTCCAGCGAAGAAAATCTGTAATGTCATGGCAGGTTCTGCATTACTCAAAGATGAGCCGCTTGTTTCACAAATTTTAAAAGCCGTGGTTAATGCAGTGAATGTGCCTGTTACTCTCAAGATTCGTACTGGCTGGGATAAAGACAATCGCAATGCGATAGCCATTGCCAAAATGGCAGAAGACATTGGCGTACAAGCACTTGCGATGCATGGCCGCACGCGCGCTTGTGCTTATAAAGGTGATGCGGAATACGATACGATTGCGGCAGTTAAAGACTCGATTAATATTCCACTAATTGCCAATGGTGATATCACCACGCCAGAAAAAGCCAAATATGTTTTAGATTACACGGGTGCAGATGCTGTGATGATTGGTCGCGCTGCACAAGGGCGGCCTTGGATTTTCCGTGAAATACAACATTTCTTAGAAACAGGCACACACCTACTACCACCAACGGTAGAAGAAATTCATACGGTCATGCTAGAACATCTGCATGATTTATATGCATTTTATGGTGAGTTATCTGGCATGCGAGTTGCACGTAAGCACATTTCTTGGTACACAAAAGGTTTAGTTGGTTCAGCCGCCTTCCGTCACCATATGAACACCTTGCAAACAACAGAACTACAATTGCAATCTATTAGTGATTTCTTCTCGGAGCTACAATCACGAAGTGAGCGACTTGTCTACGAAGACGCTGACACCAAAACAACCAAAGAACCGAAAGCGGCATAATGGGCGGGTCATCCAAGCTAGGCGAAAGCGTTAAAGAATCACTAGAGGATTACTTCACGTACTTAGAAGGCGAACAGCCTCATGCAATTTACGATATGGTGCTAGCTTGCGTTGAAAAGCCGATGTTGGAATATATCCTAAATAAAGTCGGAGGCAACCAAAGTAAAGCCGCTGAAATATTAGGCATCAACCGAAACACATTACGAAAAAAAATGGCGACGCACAATATAGATTAAGCTTTTAACTAATAACAATCTGCCGTCAATAATCACAAATAAGGCAGTCAGTTATGCAGCCTCACTGCTTAACACTCGCCAACCATATTCATTAAATTACAACTATTTAAAGCAAAGCTATTTAAAGTAAAACTATGGCAAACATCAGAAGAGCACTCATCAGCGTTTCAGACAAAAAAGGTGTTGTTGAACTGGCGCAAAGTCTACATGCACTAGGCATCGAAATTCTTTCAACTGGCGGCACCGCCAAACTATTCCGTGAAAACGACATTCCTGTGATTGAAGTCAGTGACTATACTGGGTTCCCTGAAATGCTAGATGGTCGCGTCAAAACGTTGCACCCTAAAGTGCATGGTGGTTTATTAGGTCGTCGCGATTTGCCGGCTCATGTGAAAACCATGCAAGAATCAGACATTCCAAACATCGACATGTTAGTGGTTAACCTCTACCCATTCGAAGCAACAGTAGCGAAGCCTGATTGCAAACTAGAAGACGCAATTGAGAATATTGATATTGGCGGCCCAGCTATGTTGCGTTCAGCGGCAAAAAATTGGAAAGACGTTGCCGTGATGACCGATGCAGGCCAATACACAGCAGTGATTGCTGAACTCAATGCAAACAATAGCCAACTGACTGAGAAAACAA
>TARA_B110000208_G_C11801106_1_pt1 | contig 22137 bp, 28 predicted proteins | sample TARA_B110000208 | Tara Oceans TARA_B110000208 (sample SAMEA4397426) | marine metagenome | biome: Polar Biome; feature: [SRF] surface water layer (ENVO:00010504); material: water (ENVO:00002006), including particulate matter (ENVO:01000060) such as... | depth 5 m
ACCATATTTAGAGCTTGTTTTCAATCACTCAGTAACAGGCGCACCAATACTGAGCACTCAGGCTGATATTGCACTTCTTTGGTGCGTTTTTGGTGGATGTCATTAGTGAGTGTGATGCGTGTTCGGAAATAACGATATACTCATGGAGAGGCTTGCTCAGTTTAAATCATGTAGCTAGCCTCAAACTACATTAGAAAAAGTCATTGGAGAAAAGATGGAAGCGATTAGTGCTGTTTTAGAGTTGGGGAAAAAACGTGGCGGTGATGCGGGTTTGCCATATGCTGGTGCATTAACACCAAATGAAGTTTACGATGTACTACAAAAAACGGAACAGGTTGTTTTAATTGATGTGCGGACAAAAGCAGAACTTGAGTTGGTGGGTAAGATACCTGGTGTGCGTAATATCGAGTGGGCAACTTATCCGGGTATGGCCGCCAACCCTGATTTCGCTAAACAGTTAGAAATGCAAGTTGATAAAGGGTCATTAGTCGTATTCATGTGCCGAACAGGTGGGCGCTCACATCATGCTGCTACATTGGCTGCATCGTTAGGGTTTGAGGCATACAATATGTTAGAAGGCTTTGAAGGTGAAGCTAATGCCGAACGCCAACGAACGTTGATTAATGGCTGGCGGCATACTGGTTTGCCTTGGAGTAATTAAGCTGATTCAATTGAAGATGGTTCAGTTGAAGATGGAGTAATTGAGTAAATATGACAGACAAATATGCAGTGTTAGGCAATCCGATTGGCCATAGCAAATCACCAATGATACATGCTGAATTTGCTAAACAAACCAAGCAAGATATTAGCTATGAAGCGATATTGGCACCATTAGATGGTTTTTCTGATACGGTTAAGCGTTTGATTGCTGAAGGTTACAAAGGGGTGAATGTTACCGTGCCATTTAAGTTTGAGGCTTTTGACATGGCGAATGATATTAATGCGAGTGCTGTAGTCCCTGAAGCTTCGAATACACTTGTTTTCTATGAAGGAAGTGCGGCTGCATACAATACAGATGGAATTGGTTTAGTAACAGATATTCAGAAAAACTTAGCCAGACCCTTACAAGGTAAGCGCGTACTGATGATCGGTGCTGGTGGTGCGGCGCAAGGCGTTGCAATTGAAATTGCGAAAGCAAACCCTGCTACATTTGTTGTTGTAAACCGGTCTGTTGAAAAAGTGCATGATATGCAAAAGAAATTAGAGGGTGCGAAAGAGCAGGACATTGTAGCAATCACCGCTTCATCGTTTAATGGATTGGATGGGCAAGTTTTTGATGTTGTGATTAATGCGACTTCAGCAGGATTGACAGATTCTGTGCTACCCATTCCAGATAGTATATTCACATCAAATATCCTCGCGTACGACATGATGTATGGTCGAGAAACGCCGTTTATGTTGCAAGCACGATCTGCGGGTGCACAAGTGGCTGATGGCTTAGGAATGTTAGTAGAGCAAGCGGCAGAGGCTTTTTCTATTTGGCGTGGTATCAAGCCTGACACAAAGCCTGTTATTGCAACAATAAGAGCGCTTTAATACTAATGCGCTGGAGTAGCTAATGCGTAGTTTCTTTCGGCGATTGCTTCAATGGTGCTTTGACTGGTTATTCAATCGGAAGCCACAAGCTGAGCCATTAAAATTGGGCGGTTATATCAAACGTGCTGTCATCTTATTCATTACTTGGTTCTTTTTATATCAAATATGGATATTTCTGCATATTGTTTGGTGGATCAAGTTTAACCCAACTTCAACTGCTTTTATGCAAACACGGCTAGCTGAGCTTTTAGTAGAAAACCCAAAAGCAGAGTTGAAACATCATTGGGTTGATTATGACAAAATATCTAACAATCTTAAGCGGGCGGTCATGGCGAGTGAAGATGCTAAGTTTTTACAGCATCAAGGTTTTGACTGGGATGGCATAGAGCATGCATTTAAAAAGAATATTAAACAAGGTAAGTTGGTGGCAGGCGGCTCTACGATTACGCAGCAATTAGCTAAAAACTTATTTCTATCAAGTAATCGTTCTTTATTCCGTAAGTTTCAGGAAGCCATTATTACAGTCATGTTAGAGCGGATATTAAGTAAACAACGTATCTATGAAATATATTTAAATGTCATCGAATGGGGCCGTGGCGTATTTGGCGCTGAGGCTGCTGCAAGGCATTATTACAATCAGGGTGTGCGTAGTTTATCGACAACACAAGCAGCCAAGCTGGCGGTGATAGTGCCTAATCCTCGGTTTTATGACAAACACCGTAACACAAGGTATTTAAACAGGCGAGCTGCAACAATTAGGGCACGCTTACGTTTAGTTGAAGAGCCGTAATAAGTAAGTGTCGCAAAAAGGTGAGGCCTAAAAAAGGAAAAGCATGGATTGGTATTGGATTGTTGTTGGATTGTTAGTCATAGTAGGATTTGTGGGTTTGTTAGTGCCTATATTGCCAGGCATTGTTTTTATTTTTTCTGGCTTGTTATTGGCCGCGTGGCTTGATGACTTTTCTCGCGTGAGTGAGGTAACGATGATGGTTATTGGCCTCCTCTCATTGATGGCATGGGCAATCGATTTTTTTGCTTCTTACTTTACAGCCAAAAAAGCCAATGCCAGTAAGCTCGCTTTGTTTGGTGTGATGATTGGGGCGCTGGTCGGTATTTTAGGTGGTGTGGTCGGATTGATTATTGGCCCTGTCATTGGTGCAGTGATTGGTGAATTTATAGCCCGCAAAAATTCCGGGGATGCCGTACGCGTTGGTGTTGCCGCAGGATTGGGGTTTTTGTTGGCACTAGTGGTTAAATTAGTGCTAGCGATCATGATTACTTCTATTTTTGCTTATGCTTATTTATATTAAGCAACGTATCTATTAATTAACTTCAGCTCTCCCTATTTGTTTGCACAATTAATAGTAAGTAGTAACGGTTAAGCTTTGCCTAATGTTTTATAAATAAAACGATAGGCGAGGGTGCAGCAATGAAGCTAATTGATGATTTTTTTGAGCAAACACAGAATATGCCGTTGCTACCGAAGGTCGTGCAAGAGGTGATGCAGTTACTGAATACTGAGCCTATCGATGTGGGAACATTGGTCGATAAAATCAATCATGAACAAGTGCTTTCGGCAAAAATATTACGGATGTCAAACTCAGCCTACTTTGGGCGTAGTGGGAAAGTGAGTACGGTAGAAGAGGCGATTTCTTTGATTGGCTTAGAAAAACTCAATACATTGGTGGTTGCTTCAGGTGTTACCTCGGCTTTTACAGAAGTACCCAATTTAGATTTAAAGCGATTTTGGCAACATAGCTTGATCACTGCTAGTGTTGCTAGGCAACTAGCGACAGATCTGAAAATGGAAGCTGATACTGCATATATCGCAGGACTAATGTACACCATTGGTCAACTGCCGATTCATATGGTGTTCCCTAAAGCAGGCGCAGACATTGAGGAGGTATGTAAGGGACGCAATGTGTTAGAACGCCATGAAGTTGAGCATACAATTTTAGGCACTGACCATAACCTTGTTGGAGAGAATCTGGCTAAACATTGGCACTTTCCTGAAGAGATTTCACGTGTGATTCGATACTACACGGACCCATTAAGCAAAGAGGCTTGTCGTTTAGCTCCAGTTGTTTATGTAGCTGCACACATTGCATTTGATTTGGAGTCGAAACAAGAGGCGCAATATATTGCAGAAACACTAAGCGAAGATGTGGTGGCTACATTGGGGCTGGATGACGCGGAGGCTTTAGCAGAGCGCATAGAAACCTACCGCGTGTTTGTCGATAAAGCAAAAGCTTACCTATAAAAGGAAATTAAAAGCAGCTTAAGAAAACTACCGAAAGGAGTGCTTGATTTACTTGAGTATTTCTTTCAAGTACTTTCCGGTATAGCTCTCTTTATTAGCGGCAACTTGTTCAGGTGTCCCTTCGGCAATCACCATGCCGCCACCGTCGCCACCCTCAGGGCCCATATCGATAATCCAGTCGGCAGTTTTAATCACATCTAAGTTATGTTCAATAATGACGATGGTATTACCTGCATCACGTAGACGATGAATCACATCTAATAGCAATTGAATATCTGCAAAATGTAATCCAGTCGTCGGCTCATCTAAAATATACAGCGTGCGACCTGTATCGCGTTTGCTTAATTCTAAGGCTAGTTTAACCCGTTGTGCTTCACCGCCAGATAGCGTCGTCGCACTTTGCCCTAATGTGATATAGCCCAAGCCCACATCCAATAAGGTTTTCAGTTTTCTGGCAATCGTCGGTTGTGCGCTAAAGAATGGATGCGCTTGTTCGACAGTCAGGTTCAGAATCTCGCGAATATTTTTACCTTTGAAATTAATTTCTAAGGTTTCACGGTTATAGCGCTGCCCTTTACACACATCACAAGGCACGTACACATCAGGTAAAAAGTGCATTTCAACGCGAATAACACCATCGCCTTGGCAAGCTTCACAGCGACCACCTTTAACATTGAATGAATAGCGACCTGGCCCGTAACCACGTGCGCGACTTTCTGGCACAGCAGCAAACAAATCACGAATCGGTGTAAATAAACCAGTATAGGTAGCTGGGTTAGAACGCGGCGTACGGCCAATCGGGCTTTGGTCTACGTCGACGACTTTGTCGAAGAAAGATAACCCTTCTATCGTACTGTGTGGCGCAGGTTCTGCATTGCTACGGTACAAATGCTGTGAGACAGCGCGGTAAAGCGTGTCATTAATCAACGTCGATTTTCCACTGCCTGAAACGCCTGTAATACAGCTTAACAAGCCAACTGGAATTTCAACCGATACATCACGTAAGTTATTACCAGTCGCATTGCTTAATTTAACTAAGCGTTTAGGGTCGCGTTTGGTGCGCACCTTATTGTAAGTAATTTGTTTTTTGCCACTTAAATATTGTCCAGTGAGCGATTCTGGATTGGCTAATACCTCTTCTGCCGTGCCTTCAGCCACGACGCTACCACCATGCTCACCAGCACCTGGGCCGATGTCGATGACGTGGTCTGCAGCAAGGATGGCATCGTGGTCATGCTCAACCACAATCACACTATTGCCAATGTCACGTAAGCGACGTAAGGTTTCTAATAAGCGGTCATTGTCACGTTGGTGCAGCCCAATAGAAGGCTCATCTAATACATACATCACGCCAGTTAATCCACTACCAATTTGACTGGCTAATCGAATCCGCTGTGCTTCGCCACCTGACAGCGTTTCTGCTGAACGAGAAAGCGATAAGTACTCCAAACCCACATTGGTGAGAAATTTTAGACGGTTGCTAATTTCTTTCACAATTTTATCGGCAATGGCTAATTTAGCACCTTGCAGCTCCAGCGAATCAAAAAATGAGTGCGCCTTCTTTAATGGCATTTTACAGACTTGGTGGATGTTTTTACTACCCACTTTTACATGGCGTGCTTCACGACGTAAACGCGTGCCATTACAATCGTGGCAACTAGAAACATTGATATATTTAGACAGCTCATCTTTAACTGCAGTTGAATCGCTTTCTTTATAACGGCGTTTTAAATTGTTTAAGATACCTTCGAAGTTATGTGTTTTGGTGAAGAATGATCCACGTTCATTGATATATCTAAACGCGATTTGCTCTTTACCTGAGCCATTCAGTAGCACATCTCTGGCTTCATCGGGTAACTCTTCAAAAGCCGTTTCTAAGTCAAAGCCATAATGCTCAGCTAAGCTGGTCAGCATCTGGAAGTAGAATTGGTTGCGCTTATCCCAGCCTTTAATCGCACCGCTGGCGAGTGATAGGGTTGGAAAAGCGACGACACGTGCAGGATCAAAGAAGTTAACATTACCTAAACCATCACACGTTGGGCAAGCACCTAATGGGCTATTGAAGCTGAATAGGCGCGGCTCTAATTCCGCTAGTGAGTAATCACATTCAGGACACGAGAACTTGGCAGAGAATAGGTGTTCTTTATCAGTGTCCATCTCTAACGCAATGGCTTTGCCATCGGCAAGGCGGAGTGCGGTTTCAAAACTCTCGGCAATACGTTGCTTCATGTCATCACGAATTTTTAAGCGATCAATCACCACATCAACGCTATGCTTGGTGGTTTTGGCGAGCTGAGGCAGTTCGTCCACTTCATAAATCTTGCCGTCCACACGTAGGCGCACAAACCCTTGCGCTTTTAAATTATCAAATAAATCGAGCTGCTCACCTTTGCGGTTAGAAACCACAGGTGCCAAAATCATGACCTTGGTATCTTCAGGCAGTTTCAGAATGTGGTCGACCATTTGGCTCACCGTTTGCGCTTCTAATTTAATACCATGCTCAGGACATTCAGGGTCACCAGCACGCGCATAAAGTAAACGCAAGTAGTCGTGAATCTCAGTGACAGTACCAACCGTAGAACGCGGGTTATGAGAAGTCGCTTTTTGCTCGATAGAAATTGCAGGTGATAAGCCTTCAATTAAATCCACATCGGGTTTGTCCATCCGTGCTAAAAACTGTCTGGCGTAAGCCGACAAGCTTTCCACATAACGTCTTTGTCCCTCTGCATACAAAGTATCAAAAGCCAAAGAGGATTTTCCAGAACCTGATAAGCCGGTAATCACAACCAGTTTATTGCGAGGAATGTCGAGGGAAATGTTTTTTAAGTTATGGGTGCGCGCCCCACGGATTTTAATAAATTCTGTCATTGCTTTAACTAAAATTGGGTAACCTGCTAATATACGCAATTATTTTCAATTCAGCTAAGGTTTCATGCAAGTTTCTGAAAAGATGTCGTCTACGGAGCGTCGTGCGACGATAAGTCTAGCCTCTATCTACGGGTTACGCATGCTCGGCATGTTCTTGATTTTGCCAATATTTGCGATTTACGCGCAAACATTAGAAGGTGGTCAAGATCATACGATGGTCGGTTTGGCATTGGGCGCTTATGGTTTAACGCAGGTGTTATTGCAATTGCCGTTTGGTATTGCCAGTGATAAATACGGACGTAAAAAAGTCATTTATATCGGCATGCTAATCTTCATCATCGGTAGCGTCGTAGCGGCTATGGGGACTGACATTATCACGGTCATTATTGGACGTGCGATTCAAGGTGCGGGCGCTGTATCAGCTGTTGTGATGGCGTTGGTGGCTGACTCGACTAGAGAAGAGCATCGCACGAAAGCCATGGCCACCATTGGCGGCACGATTGGTGTGACGTTTGCATTGTCATTAGTGGCTGGACCTTTACTCAATCAATCTATCGGTGTGCCTGGTATTTTTTGGATGACGGCGATTCTGTCAGCTTTTGCCATTGGCGTGGTGAAGTTTTTAGTACCAGACCCTATTCAGAGCCAATTTCATTCTGATGCGGAAACTGCCCCAACTAAAATTAAAGAAGTCATCCGTAATACGCAATTACTTCGACTTAACTTCGGTGCTTTTAGTTTGCATGCCGCACAAATGGCGATGTTTGTCGTCGTGCCGTTTGCCTTAAAAGAAACCAGCGGTATGAATGAAAATCAACACTGGATTGTTTATCTGCCAGTATTGACCATTTCTTTTGTACTCATGTTGCCTGCCATTATTTATGGTGAAAAACGTGCGAAACTAAAGCCGGTGTTTATCGGCGCAGTCGCGACTATGCTATTCGCACAACTGATGTTTGCAGTGAATATCCATTCATTCTGGGGTGTGGTTACTGCCTTGTTTTTCTACTTTCTGGCATTTAACTTACTAGAAGCCACTTTGCCATCACTGATTTCTAAACTGGCGCCTGCTGCATCAAAAGGCACAGCCATCGGTGTACATAACACAGCGCAATCATTTGGTATATTTGTTGGAGCGGTGTTTGGTGGCTATTTGGCAGGCAGCTACGGTTTCTCCAGTGTCTTTATCTTTTGTTCAATATTAATGGGTATTTGGTTAGTCGCTGCGCTTGGTATGAAAACACCGCCTAGTGTTAAAACCAAGATGTATCATGTAGAATCACTGAATGAAAATGAAGCGGGTGTGCTTAAAGCAGAAGTAGAAAAAATGGCGGGCGTGGAAGAGGTTGCCGTGCTTGCACAAGAGAGCACGTTAATTGTTAAAATCAACAACCAACAAACTGTTGAAGTACAAATTGCAATCGAACAAAATATATTGAAATTGATAGGGAGATAATAATGGCATCAGTCAATAAAGTGATACTGGTTGGAAATTTAGGACGTGACCCAGAAGTGCGTTACATGCCGAACGGTGAAGCTGTCTGCAATTTCAGTATTGCGACAACAGAAAACTGGAAAGATAAGAGTGGTGTTAAGCAAGAGAAAACGGAATGGCACAATATTGTCATGTTCCGCCGTTTAGCTGAAATAGCTGGTGAATACCTGAAAAAAGGTCGCCCTGTTTATATTGAAGGCCGTTTGCAAACCAGTAAGTGGGAAAAAGATGGTGTGACACGTTACTCAACAGAAATTATTGGCGACCAGATGCAAATGTTAGGCAGTAAAAATGACAATGCTGATGGTGGAGCCAGTTATGACGGTGGGCAAGCTAGCGCCCAAGACGATTTCAGCCAAGCCCCAGCAAGAGATGCGGCCGCTAAACCAGCCGCTTCAACACCTGCCGCAACACCAGCAGGCGGGGCAGCTTTTGATAACTTTGATGATGATATTCCGTTTTAATTAACATCAACATCGACTGTAAAAGGCCTTCACTATGAAGGCCTTTTTTATAACACGGATTAGATGGCGGCTTGATAAGTCTAAACGCTTGAATAAATTAACTAATTGACTGACATCAGTTATAATCTGGCTTTTGATTTGCAACGTAAGCCATACAACCATATGCCAATATACGATTTTAAATGCACAGAGTGCGACCATCAGGATGAAATGATGCGTAAATCCAGCGCGGATAGCACCATGGAATGCCCTGCGTGCCGCCAAGAAACATTTTCAAAAATGCTTTCTGCGCCTAAGTTTAAATTGAATGGGACTGGTTGGTATGAGACGGATTTTAAGAACAAAGCTAAGCCAGCGGCTAAAAGTGACTCAAAAGCTGATTCAACTACTGCTACTGCAAATACTAAAACAGAAACCAAAACGGTCGCATCAGCAGTTGCAAGTTCGGATGCGACTTAAGTTGCGATGAAAAAATATTTCATTACAGGTTTACTTGTACTCGTGCCAGTGGGGGTAACCTTTTGGGTTGTTAACACACTCATCGAAACCTTAGACCAAAGCTTATTATTGCTGCCTGCAGAGTGGCAGCCGCAAGTGTTATTTGGTTTTAGCATGGCAGGATTAGGGGCGATTCTGACCTTGGTGGTTATTTTCTTAACGGGTGTGATTGCGACGAATATTTTTGGGCAACAAATCATCCTGTTATGGGAGGCGATGTTGTCACGTGTGCCAGTGGTGAAATCGATCTACGCCAGTGTGAAGCAAGTGTCAGATACCATTTTTTCAGATTCAGGCAATGCGTTTCGTAAAGCCTTGTTGATTGAGTTTCCACGTAAAGGCTCATGGACTATTGCCTTTTTAACGGGTGAGCCAGGTGGTGATGTGAGTAATCACTTGAAAGGCGATTTTGTCAGCGTGTATGTGCCGACGACACCAAACCCTACGGGGGGTTACTTCCTTATGATGGAAACAAAAGACATTGTTGAGCTGGATATGAGTGTTGATCAAGCCTTGAAATATATTATTAGCATGGGTACTGTAACGCCTGAGCTTAAGTCAGCATTAGCAGCAAAGAAATAAAGACATTTTAAATATACCGAATTAAACATTAACCTTAATTAAATTGATTAGAATATTATGAAGCGTACACATTACTGCGGCGAAATGAGCCGCGAACTTATCGGACAAACAGTGACCCTTTGTGGTTGGGCGCATCGTCGTCGTGACCACGGTGGCGTTATTTTTATTGACTTGCGTGACCGTGAAGGTATTGCACAAATCGTGATTGATCCAGATACGGCTGAAGCTTTTGCAGCAGCAGAGACAGTACGTAATGAGTTTGTATTGCAAGTAACTTGTAAGGTTCGTGCGCGCCCTGAAGGTACTGTGAATAAAAATATCCCAACAGGTGAAGTGGAAATGTTGGCGAGTGATATTGAGATTCTTAATCCATCATTAACGCCGCCATTCACGTTGGATGATGACAACCTGAGCGAGATGGTGCGTTTGCAACATCGTTATATCGATTTACGTCGTCCAGTAATGCAAGAAAACATGAAATTGAGATACCGCGTATCTAAAGTAATTCGTGATTACCTTGATCAAAAAGGCTTTATCGAAATAGAAACACCAATGCTAAACCGTAGCACGCCAGAAGGTGCGCGCGATTACTTGGTGCCATCACGTGTGCATCACGGCGAGTTCTTTGCATTGCCACAATCACCACAGCTATTTAAACAGCTACTCATGGTGTCTGGTTTTGATCGCTACTTCCAAATCACTAAGTGTTTCCGTGATGAAGATTTACGTGCGGATCGCCAACCAGAATTCACACAAATTGACTTGGAAACTTCTTTCTTAGAAGAAGGCGACATCATGGACATCGTAGAAAACATGATCCGTGACATGTTGAAAAAAGTACAAGACGTCGACTTGCCAGCTGAGTTCCCACGCATGCCATATGCAGAAGCGATGGCACGTTACGGCTCTGATAAACCTGATATGCGCGTGACATTAGAAATTACTGAGCTTTCAGATGTGATGAAAGACGTAGACTTTAAGGTATTCTCAGGCCCAGCGAATAGCGACAAAGGTCGCGTTGCAGCGATTCGTGTGCCAGAAGGCGCGAAGATTAGCCGTAAAGAAATTGATGCTTACACAGAGTTTGTGAAAATCTACGGGGCTAAAGGCTTGGCTTACATCAAGGTTAACGATGTAACTAAATTGAACGAAGAAGGCTTACAAAGCCCAATCGTTAAAAACATACATGAAACTGCATTAAAAGCTATCATGGAACGCACTGGCGCACAAGATGGTGACATCATCTTCTTCGGTGCGGATACGACTAAAATTGTGAATGAAGCACTTGGCGCATTACGCCAAAAAGTCGGTCACGATAAAGGCCATGTTGATGGTCGTGCATGGGCGCCACTATGGGTGGTTGATTTCCCAATGTTTGAACATAATGAAGAAAATGATCGCTGGAACGCATTGCATCATCCATTCACCAGCCCAAAAGACGGCCACGAAGAATTGTTAGAAACAGACCCAGGCGCTTGTTTATCAAAAGCCTACGATATGGTGCTAAACGGCTGGGAAGTCGGTGGCGGTTCAGTGCGTATCCATAAACAAGACGTGCAAGCCAAAGTATTAAAAGCACTGAATATTTCAGATGAGGAAGCACAGGATAAATTCGGCTTCTTGCTAGAAGCCTTACAGTACGGTGCGCCACCACACGGCGGCCTAGCATTTGGTTTAGACCGTTTAGTGACGTTGATGGCAGGGGCAGAGTCTATTCGTGAAGTGATTGCTTTCCCAAAAACACAAAAAGCACAGTGCTTGATGTCGGATGCGCCAAGCCCAGTAGGGGAGAAGCAGTTGAGAGAGTTGCATATCAGAGTCCGTCAACAAAACAAAGCTGAGTAAAATGCATTCACTTTACGATAACCTCGTTACATCCAAATACCGTACTAATCGTACTGTCTGCGCGGATGCGCCTAGTTCTCGTATCGTGAGCTACATTTTGGCAGGCGTATATATCCAGAAGGCATAGCCGCCTTTCTGTTAAGCCGCATTTGGAGATGTCTAGAGGGTTTAACTATTACGAGCAATATTATTCATCGAGATGCGTAATAATGGAATATGGCCTGCATTAATCACGAAAATTCAATTATTTATTGACGATGATTTGGTTGGTGTGCAAAGTTCGGAAGCTGTTAGAGATGTTATTCCGACAGTATTCCATGAGTACACTTACAATCTAGACTATATGATTATTTAGAACTCTTATATGATGAAGCCAAGTGCACGTGAAACTTACATTAAGGTTACGCTTAATCATTCAGTAGTTACTTTTCCTGTGAGTGAAGGTGAGGTTGTTGATGCAATTCCAAATAGGCTTCTAGTCTTAATAAGTGACGAGTCAATGTGTGGTGAAAAATTTAAGTGTAAGGTTGGTTAGGCTGTGCCTCTTAAATCCCTAATCCGCACTATTCCTAACCACCCTAAACAGGGCATTATGTTCCGCGACATAACGACTTTGTTGCAAGACCCTCAGGGTTTGCGCATGGTGGTTGATGGCTTAGTCGCGCAATACGAAAATCAAAAGATAGACAAAGTCGTAGGCATAGAAGCGCGCGGGTTTGTGATTGGTGCGGCATTGGCTTATGAGTTGGGGGTAGGTTTTGTGCCGATTCGTAAGGCGGGTAAGTTGCCAGCGGAGACGATTTCACAGTCTTATGAGTTGGAATACGGCACTGACCAATTAGAAATCCATACTGATGCGATTGCTGTGGGTGAGCAGGTATTATTGGTGGATGATTTAATCGCGACGGGTGGTACCGCATTAGCGGCTGCGGCGTTGATTCAGCAGTTGGGTGGCATCGTCATCGGTAGTGCTTTTGTGATTGATTTACCTGATATTGGTGGGATGGAACGATTGCGAGAGGTTGGACTCAAAACTTTCTCATTATGTGCATTTGGAGGCGAGTAGTTTGGTATGAAGGTAGTTGTTGTAAATGACACTATGCAAGATGATTACACCTACGATCTCACAGCAGTTGTAGGCAAAGATTTTCATCCAGACTTCGCACCTGAATTAACGCCCAAAGAAATGTTAGCGCTGGGTGTGTTTGGTGGCAAATACCTGAATGATTGCCAGAGAGAGTTCCCTAGTGATTGGTTTGTCGGTGCTAAATTAAGCCCAGTTAAAAAAGACATCAGCCTTAATTTTTTCTCAGTCGATGCTTCTCAACCATTAAGTGAATGGGTGAGAAAAGGCTGGATACATGCGCAAGATCCACGCGGTTGGTTTCAATGGTATTGCCGTTATTACATGGGGCGGCGTACAGATGACGACTCGAGACAAATTAAACGCTGGTTTGCTTTTAGGCGTCATCGTGGCGCGGTGAAAAAGTATTGCGAACGTTATGATTTTAATTGCCGCAAGAAGCAAAAGCAGGCTTTATTGCATTGGGCGTATGATGCTAGAGAACTGTAGCAGGTTGACGTAAGTCTACGTCGCATCCAGTAGTTTAGCCGTTAAAATGACTAAACTTACTGCGCTATACCAATTTAATGGGAAATCGTTTAATTTTTCGCTGCTGATGATGATGATGTTTGAAGTGAGTATAGACGGTGCTTAGTATCAAGTTAAGGCTTAGGATTGATTGAAGCAGATTTGTTTTTTGTACTATACTGCCTGACTCGTTAAGTCTATATTTTAACCAATCATCAAGAGTGAGTTGCTATGCCTGTCACCGAAATTAATCACGTTAACTTTCGTACCGATCGTGAGACCATGCATCAGTTGAGAGACTTTTACTGCGATATTGTTGGTCTAACAGTTGGTAAGCGCGTAGCGAGTACCTCATACGGTTATTGGTTATACATCGGGGATAACGATGTTGTGCACTTGGCTGGCTATAAAACACCAGAACCACCGCCATTACATGTGCATGGCCCTTTTGATCATGTTTCCTTCACGTTTACGGATATGCCAGCGATGGAAGCGCACCTTAAAGCCAATGATATTGTCTTCACGACAAGAATCTTAGCCAGTGGTGTGCGTCAAATTAACTTAAAAGATCCAGCAGGTAACGGGGTGGAGCTGAACTTCGAAGAGTATGGCGACCCAAGTTATGAGATGAGGCCTTCAGGTGAACCAAGTCATATAGTTTAAAATATTGATTGGTCTTGGATGTTGGCAGCTATGTGATGGCAGTCACATAGTTTTTTGTTTAAATAAAACTAAAATGGCAGCCTAGTAAACCTAAACTTTAATACAAGCGTTAATGTATTAGGTATTAAAATAATGATGATCGTAATTTGAGTGGGGTGAGCAATGGGTATTAACAAAACATTAAGTATCATTTGGATAGTGGCTGCAATGCTGTTAACAACTAGTTTATCGGCATTTGCTGAGGCGGATCCTAAGTTGTGGCCTGTCATGAAAGAGGCTTTCTTTGAAAAAAGAGCGATGAAAGATGTCGACTTCATGAAAGTAGATGCACCTAAGCGTGCAGAGAGTGGTGCGCAAGTGCCAGTGACTTATTCTATTGATACGTCAGCGGCAAAAGCAGCCGGTGTGAAAATTGTGAAGTTGTATGCATTTGTCGATGCCAACCCAATTCCATTGACAGCGATGTATCATTTAACTGATGCCTTAGGTGATTTCCAATTGTCGACGCGTATTCGTTTTGAGACGGATGGGTTTGTCCGTTTAGTGGGCGAAGATGCAGCTGGTAAGCTTTACTTAACTTCACGCCCAATTCGTGCGGCTGGTGGTTGTGGTGGTATGGTTTCTAATGATGAGGCTGCAGTTAGAGCTGCAGCAGGTAAGATTCGCATGAAGGTGACAGCACCTAAGAAATTTGGTACAGCAACATCAGTTAAAGTGAATATCAAGCACATTATGCGTACTGGCTTGCAACGTGATTTAGTATCACAAGGCTTCTTGCCAGCGTTTTATATTAAGAAAGCAACATTCACCTATGCTGGCCAGCCATTGATGACGGTTGATATAAACGTGGGTACAGCAGAAGACCCATACTTCAAATTTAACTTTATCCCTAAAATGGCAGGCAAGTTTGAGTTAGTTGCCAGTGATAATGAAGGTAAACAGTTTACGAAAGCCATTGATGTGAAAAGCTAGGTAAGAACTGTTTTTTAAAAAGGCCTCCTTGGAGGCCTTTTTTATTGTTCAGCTTTGTAGTGGACTTATATTGAGTGCTAATACAACCATATAGTAACTTTGGGAATAGGAGTGAAAAGCTATAAAAAGGAACTTTGGTTCAACATTACAGCTTTTAAAAATAAGCCTCACATACTACGAGTATGCTTAGTTAATTGTTTAAAGCTGCACCTTCCTTAGCTTGACTGTTTAAACTGATGGATATTTGAAAGCTAAAGAAAGAGAGTATGAAACCCTCTGAATTATTAGCTCCAGCTGGCGATTTAGATCGTATGCAGACCGCGTTTGATTGCGGAGCCGATGCGGTGTATGCGGGGCAGCCTCGGTATAGTTTGCGTGTGCATGAAAATGATTTTTCGATGGCTAATTTAGCCTTTGGTATCAGTGAGGCACATGCGCGTGGTACGAAGTTTTTTGTCGCCAGTAATACTTCGCCACATAACTTACTAAAGTAAAAATCTATATGCGCGATATGGAGCCAATGCATTGCTATGCAGCCAGATGCGCTGACTATGTCTGACCATGGTTTGATTATGATGGTGCGTGAGAAGTGGCCAGAAATGCCAGTGCATCTTTCAGTACAAGTCAATGCTATCAATTTTGCTTCAGTCAAATTTTGGCACAAGATGAGTTTGACACGGGCCATTTTGTCTCGTGAATTATCCATTGATGAGATTAAAAAAATTCGACAAGAATACCCAGAGGTGGAGCTGGAAGTTTCCATTCATGGCGCGTTGTGTATCGCTTACTCTGGCCATTGTTTATGATCAAGCTACTTTAATTCACGTGACCCGAACCAAGGCTCTTGTACTAACAGTTGTCGTTGGGATTACAAAGTGCATGATGCCAAAGACGATGCAGCTGGCGTCATGTTATTAAAAGATTTTGATTTTCAAGCGGAAGAAGAGCAATCGAATTTATCTGCATGGTGTAGCTTGCTCAGACACCCTGAAGCCGATAAAACCTTTTTGATTGAAGAAAAAGGTCGGCCGGGAGAGTTGTTACCGATCATGGAGGATGAGCACGGTACTTATATTATTAATAGTAAGGATTTACGGGCGATTGAACATGTAGAGAAGCTGGCGTGGATTCACTTAAAAATGAAGGGCGTACGAAGTTGCGTTATTACGTTGCACGCACCAGTCAAAATTACTACCAAGTTATTGATAATGCTGTTGTAGGGCAGTCATTTGATTGGGGGCTGTTGGGAGAATTGTAAAATTTGGCAAACCGTGGCTATAACGATGGTTTTTATCAGCGGCACTATACAACGGAACATCAGAACTATAAGCAAGGCTGCTCAAAGTCTAACCGCAGTATCAATGCTGGTGACGTTGTCGATTTAATGCCGAAAAAGAGTTGGCAGATATCGAGGCATATAATAAATTTGGTATAGGTGATAAGTTGTAAATTATCCATCCGTCAGGCAATCAAGATGTTGTGGTGGAAACAATACTGAATAAAAAAGGCAAGCCAATACAATAAGCGAAAGGCAGCAGCTATTATGTGCGTGTACCCGTTCAAGCACAGAGATGACAGAATGTGATGGTTGCTAAATATGTAGGCTAAACATTAAGCAAAAGCTTATTTGTTCATAATATACATCGTTACTTCAAAGCCAAAACGCATTTCTGTTGCTGCTGGTGTTGTCCACATGATATTTCTCCTTAGTGTTAAGTAAACAGCATATTGTCATGCCCGATAAGTATTATGCTGAAACAGCAAGGCTAGGCATAGATTGCATTCATTATTACAGGGTGACTAAAATTATGAGCCAAGGCTCATGGTTTATGGTGTTGTCATTAAGGGTTTATGCAGCTTTAGCTAATGATTTGAATGCGAAATGACTTAACTGCGAATATAGCTCTCTAGTTGTTCGATTGACTCTGCTTGATATTCAATCGTCGCTTTGACTAAGTCACCAATTGATAGCATTCCAATCATGTTGCCATCTTCCATCACTGGCATATGGCGAATGCGTTTGTCCGACATGGTGCTCAATGCGCTATCAACCAAATCAGTTGCTTGGCAAGAAATCAAATTGGTTGTCATGATTTCTTCAATGAGAGTTGTTTCGGCTGCTTTTCCTTTTAAGGCAACATCTCTTGCATAATCACGTTCAGAAAAAATACCGACTAATTTGTCTGATTTAATTACAGCTAATGCACCAATATGTTTTTCCGCCATCAGTTTCAGCGCGTCATAAACAGTATTTTCTGGTGCAATGCTAATGGTTTCTTGATGTTGTTTTTCTTTTAATATTTGTTGCAATGTTTTCATGCCACTCCTCCCAAACACTTGATGTGAAAATATACACCCTAAAAGCCTATCTGCAAATAATTAAGATGCTGTAGTGGTGTAAATTCGCTTTATTACAGCATGCATCGTGCAAGATTAGCGAGACAGCATTAACAGCATGGTAGAATTTAGCTTTTGGAATGATTGTTAAGGTTAGGGAATATGGCTGGGCATAGTAAATGGGCGAATATTCAGCATCGCAAAGGACGTCAGGATGCAAAGCGTGGTAAGATTTTTACCAAGCTAATTAAGGAGATTACTGTTGCTGCGCGTTTGGGCGGTGGTGATGCTGCGATGAATCCGCGCTTACGCGCTGCGGTGATTGCGGCTAAAGATGAGAACATGCCTTTAGATAACATTACGCGTGCTATTAAAAAGGGTACGGGTGAGTTGGAAGGCGTTAACTATGAGGAAATTCGCTACGAAGGTTATGGCATTAATGGTGCAGCCATTATTATTGATTGCATGACGGATAATAAACAGCGCTCTGTTTCTGATGTGCGGTTTACATTAACCAAAAATGGCGGCAATCTTGGTACTGACGGTTCTGTGGCCTTTATGTTTGACCATTGTGGTCAATTGGTTTTTGAGCCCGGTGCAGATGAAGAAGCGATTATGGAAGTGGCTTTAGAGGCTGGTGCTGATGATATTGTGACCGACGAAGATGGCAGTATTGAAGTGATTACCTCACCAGCAAACTTTCTAGCAGTTAAAGAAGCGTTGGAAGCGGCAGGATATGCAGCCGTCGTTGCTGAAGTGACCATGAAGCCACAAAACGAAGTGGTGTTGACGGGTGATGATGGCGCTAAGATGCAAAAAATTCTCGACACCTTGGAAGACCTCGATGATGTGCAAGATGTCTATACTTCTGCAGTTATTGAAGAGTAATACTTGTTGGCGATTAATCACTAGTGAGTAATGTAAGAATTCTCGGTATCGATCCAGGGCTGCGTTTCACAGGCTTTGGTGTAATTGAAAAAGTCGGTGAAAAACTTCAATATATTGCCAGTGGGACGATTAAAACGGCGAGTGGAAAAAAGACAGACAGAGAAGATCTGCCAGCTAGGCTGAAGATTATTTTAGAAGGCTTGTTTGAGGTGATTGAGATCTATCAGCCGACACAGGTTGCGATTGAGAAAGTTTTCGTGAATGTGAATCCGCAGTCAACGCTATTGTTAGGCCAAGCGCGTGGTGCGGCTATTAGTGCGGCAGTGATGCGTGATTTGGAAGTGGCGGAATATACGGCTTTACAAGTGAAGCAGGCAGTCGTTGGTAATGGGCACGCTAAAAAAGAACAAGTGCAGGAAATGGTGAAGCGATTGCTGGCGTTACCTGCGACGCCAAATGAAGATCCTGCTGATGCACTGGCTTGTGCGATTTGTCATGTGCATGGTGGGCAAGGTTTAGGGCATTTAGTAACCAAGGGTTTTCGCGTTAAGAATGGCCGATTAATTGGCTAGAATAAAGAGATAGGATAAACATGATTGCACGCCTGAATGGCTTATTAATAGAAAAAGCCCCGCCGTTGATTGTGGTGGAATGTGCTGGTGTCGGTTATGAAGTGGAAGTGCCGATGAGTACTTTCTATAACTTACCTGATGTCGGTACACAAGTGACGCTGCTCACCCATATGGTGGTACGCGAAGACGCACAGCTCCTTTACGGATTTGGCTCAGTACAAGAAAAAAGCACGTTTCGACAGCTGCTTAAAGTCAACGGTATTGGCGCTAAGTCGGCGTTGTCTATTTTAAGTGGCGTCTCTATTGATGATTTGGTCGAAGCCATTGGTAGCCAAGAAGTCGCTATGTTAACTCGCATTCCTGGTGTTGGTAAGAAAACAGCTGAGCGTTTACTGCTTGAGTTGAAAGATAAGTTTGAGGCGACTGGTTTGAGCAGTATTACGGGACACGCTAAATCAGCCACTCAAGATGTATTGAATGCTTTGCTGGCTCTGGGCTATAACGAGCGTGAAGCGACGGCTTCTGTTAAGTTGCTGGATAAAGATATTTCAGTTTCAGAAGGCATTAAACAAGCCCTCAAAGCGCTGGTAAAATAAATGCAAAACCAAGTCATTAAACAAGCCTTAGCCTTAAATCAAACGTTATGGATAAAATTCAATGATTGAAACCGATCGCTTAATCGCGCCAGCTACCGAGAATACGCAAGAGGAAGTCGTTGAGCGTGCGCTGCGTCCTAAAGTATTAGATGAGTACGTCGGGCAAGAAAAAGCCAGAGGGCAGTTAGAAATTTTCATTAATGCAGCGCGTGGGAGAAGTGAGGCCTTAGACCATGTGTTGCTATTCGGGCCGCCGGGTTTGGGTAAGACCACATTGGCGCATATTATTGCACGTGAGATGGGCGTTAATCTACGTCAAACTTCTGGTCCTGTATTAGAACGCGCAGGTGATCTAGCCGCTTTGCTAACTAATCTAGAAGCGAATGACATTTTATTTATTGATGAAATTCACCGTTTATCACCAGTGGTCGAAGAAATCTTATACCCGGCGATGGAGGATTATAGGCTTGATATTATGATTGGCGAAGGCCCTGCAGCGCGATCTGTTCGCTTAGATTTGGAGCCTTTTACTTTGGTTGGTGCGACGACAAGAGCGGGTATGCTGACGAATCCATTACGCGATCGTTTTGGTATTGTGTCGCGTTTAGAGTTTTATACGGTAGAAGAGCTGAGTCGCATTGTTTCACGTAGCGCTGGATTATTGGAATTGAAAATGACCGTTACTGGCGCGGTAGAAATTGCTAAAAGATCACGCGGTACACCGCGTATTGCTAACCGACTACTTAGACGTGTGCGAGATTATGCACAAGTAAAGTCAGATGGTGTCGTGAGTGCTGAGGTTGCCGATGCTGCGTTACAAATGTTAGACGTGGATAAGCTTGGTTTTGATGTGATGGATAGAAAGCTATTGCAAGCGGTATTAGAAAAATTCGGTGGTGGACCTGTTGGTTTGGATAATCTAGCTGCTGCGATTGGTGAAGAGCGGGACACGATTGAAGATGTGTTGGAGCCTTATCTGATTCAACAAGGCTACTTGATGCGGACGCCTCGCGGCCGGGTAGCCACAAGTCAAGCCTACCAACACTTTGGTCTTGCTGTGCCAAGTCATTTGGCGAGTGGTGAACTGTGGAGGCAGACTTAATGTTAACCGTCGGTACTTGAAGTTGAATTAACGACCTTTATGCTAAAATCCCCGTATGATTAATCAGCCAACTTTGCCCATTTTTCAATGGCCTGTACGCGTCTATTACGAGGATACCGATGCAGGTGGTGTGGTCTATCACAGTCAATATTTGAACTTTATGGAACGCGCGAGGACCGAGTGGCTGCGTTCTCTAGGTTTTGAGCAAGCGGCCTTGCGAGACTCGGAAAATATTCTGTTTGTTGTACACAGTATGCAGATACTTTTTAAAAAATCAGCAAAATTTGATGACATGCTGTTAGTCGAAACACAGTTGATGGAATTGAGGCGGGGTAGCTTTGTTTGTACCCAAAAAATTATAAGACAGGGTGCCTTGTTAATCCAAGCACAAGTTAAAATAGCTTGTGTAAATGCAGTGACTTTTAAACCAACGGGTATACCAACCCAAATAAAATGCAAGATGGAGTCTATATGAGCGCAGTAAATGACATGTCATTAATTACCTTGGTGACTGGTGCTAGTTTGCCAGTGCAGGTGGTGATGATTATTTTGTTAATCACTTCACTGTTGTCGTGGTGGTATATTTTTCTTAAGTTATTCACCATAAAAGATGCGCAAAGTAATGCAGAGGAATTTGAATCTGCATTTTGGTTGGGTGGTGATTTGGATCAACTATATGGCTCTCTGACATCTAATAAGCGCCGCGGGAAATTGCAAGGCATGGCGAGTATATTTGAGGCGGGCTATGATGAATTTATCAAGCATCAAAATGATGGCGATCAAGATGCTAGCGATATTGTAGCAGGCGCACGTCGTGCAATGCAGGCAACATTTAACCGTGAGTTGGATAACTTGGATGCACACCTGCCATTCCTCGCCTCTGTTGCTTCGGTCAGTCCATATATTGGTTTATTTGGTACGGTATGGGGCATTATGAATTCATTTCGAGGCTTATCCAATGTTGCGCAGGCAACGTTAAGCCAAGTGGCGCCTGGTATTGCTGAGGCGTTGATTGCAACCGCGATTGGTTTGTTTGCTGCGATTCCTGCTGTGATTGCTTATAACCGTTATGCAGCGAGTGTCGATCGACTAGCTGTGCGTTATGAGAGCTTTATGGATGAATTCACCAATATTTTGCAACGTCGCGTTTAATTGTTCGTTAAACACCGTTCGCTAAAAGGATAAACAATGGCAAGAACACGTAAACGTCGCATGATGAATCAAATCAATGTTGTTCCATATATCGATGTGACATTGGTGTTGTTAGTTATCTTTATGGTAACAGCGCCGATGACAAACCCAGGGGTCGTCGACTTACCTTCTGTCGGACAAGCGTTGAGATCAACTGCAGCCCCCTTAGTTGTGACGGTTAAAAAAAATGGAGAAGCTGAGATTGAGGGTAATATATTGCCTAGGGATCAGCTATTGGTCGAAGTGAAACAGCAGATTAAAGAAGCGCCGCGTGCAGTCGTCGTGGCTGCAGATGAAAAAACTGAGTATGGCAAAGTGGTCGCTATCATGGATTTGTTGAAACAAGCCCAAGTGGAAAAAGTAGGCTTGCTGTTTACACCAGCGCCTTAATTTATGTTTAGAACGCACGAAACTTCAACCGCATGGAAAGCTGGCTTTCTAGCAGTCGCAGTACATGTATTGTTACTGGGTGCTTTACTGTTTTCATTCAATTGGAAAGTGGCACACACCATTGCGAGTGTGAATGAGGTTGAGTTGTGGGATGCGTTGCCAACCGTTAAGCCGGCACCAAAAAAACAGATCGCAAAGCCTAAACCGAAAACACCTGAGGTTAAACAGCCAGAACCTGAACCTGAGCCTAAACAAGAAGTGGCAGAGCCTGAGCCTGAGCCTGAGCC